>Ga0222719_10000521_pt1 | contig 38127 bp, 43 predicted proteins | sample C33_34DmetaG_FD_165039 | JGI IMG/M metagenome (GOLD analysis project Ga0222719, IMG submission 165039) | Estuarine water microbial communities from San Francisco Bay, California, United States - C33_34D | ecosystem: Environmental > Aquatic > Marine > Unclassified | place: USA: California... | reverse complement strand
GAGCCACCTTCAGACGAACCACCCTCTGATGAACCACCCTCAGATGAGCCACCTTCAGACGAACCGCCCTCAGACGAACCGCCCTCAGACGAACCGCCCTCAGACGAACCGCCCTCAGACGAACCGCCCTCAGATACACCACCATTATCTACACTTTCAGAGCTATCATCATCACAACTGATGAGAAAACCTCCGAGAAAGCAGATCACGGTGCTCAAAGCGAATGTTAATTTGTTAAGTAATTGCATGGTAATGCTCCTGTGTTCGAATTGTGAAACTTCAAAGTTATCACACACAAGAATCTACTGCAAAACTTAACTCCCTACTTTTTAGAGGGTTGTGAGTAGTATGCCACATAGCGTTTTACAGAGTTCACATTATCCGCAGCTTGTGACATAAGCATAACATTCCAGGGAGGAACATCTATACCTTCTGGCACAGACTCTAGAATTCGATGGAGATCCTCAATCATCGCAGTTGCGAGGCTTCGCACAGTTCCAGAGCTTGGATATACATGAAATGGTGTCTCTGGCTGTCTTGTCTGTCTTAGCATATGTGCTTGGTGCTTAGTGTTCATTCGCGCTCTCACTTTCTTGGTGCAGGTAAGTCATCTCTAGCATATCGCTTAGAGGGATCAAAATCTGAGGGCGTCCTCGCTCTCAAGTAATCCAAATCTGAAATTCGAGGGATAGGCTCTCGCTTTCGGAGTCTATAATAAGCGACTCCAAGAGAAACAGATATGATAGATAAGCCGATAATCAGCCTATTTCGGTGTGCGATCTGCTGGTCGCAAGCATCTTGCGTTTGGCTAAGTGAGGGAGCCATCATGCGCTTGAATATCGAAAATGCAGTAGGGTACTGAGATACTACTCTAAAGAGTAAAGTCGGCATTTGTGCAATCTGCTGGAGAAATACTTGAACATTTGGGTTACTAAGAACAAATTCATTTGCTCCTAGCGTGACCCCTTCAGCTGCAAGAATTTTTGGAGCTTCTTTCTCACAGATCGTTTTTGAGATGGTGATCGCATCTCTAAGAACACAAATTTTCTGATCTAGACTTAGAGTCTCTTGTGGCTTCATGCTTAGATGCTGGAAGCCTACAGCGTCTTGAAATATGCCTCTCGCAATCCCTTGGTCTACAAAGGCTGTAAAATCAAGAGTCTCACTACTAAAAACGTGATCCACTAAGAAAGCATCCACCTTATCGACAACCGCTTTGGTTATAAACATCTCCGAAAATAAACTTGCCGCATCTTTGGGCTTGAGTAAAGTCGCAAAAATATTGCAAGGAGATCGCTCTCCATGATTTGCAAGAACTACGTCCTCTAACTCACGCGCAAGTGCTTCAACTTTCTCTTTTAAAGTACCTGTAGCTTGCGCATGCACCATTCGATCATCTCTTAGGAAAACTGAAAGCCCTAGAAACATCGACTTCCTTGCAAAGACTAAGTCTGCCTCTGTGAAGCTATCAGGACACGAATCTAGAGCGGTGAGGTCGAAACCATTTAGAAAACTATAACGCATACACTATCCCCTTTACAGAAGGCTTTGATGAAGAGTATCGTAGGAGATAACCACTTCGTATAGCAAGATAACTTTTACTTTCACACTAAACTTAGAGGCTCCATATGCGCTCTGTAGAAAACTCTACTTTGATCTCAGTATCCGAATTTCTAGCTCAGCTAGATGTTACGTCTATTAAGGATTTCCCTAAACTCTTGAATTTAACAACTCCTGTGTTTCAATCCCACACCACAGAATATCTGCTAAACCTCATAGATAAAAAGTCCCAAATCCCTAAGCACTTGTATAAGCCACTCCATATGTATTTGGACACACACAAGTTCAAGCTATCTGAGCAAACATTTCAAAAATACATTACGGAAATGAGTTCTCGTTTCCAAGGGTGTACACAATCTCAAGAAGATTTAGAAGACTCTGATTTTGAGGACTTTGATGATGTTATAGAGTTAGATGGTCCAATCTGCATGGAATGTCTGTTTGTGGATGCTCTGCCTGCAAAGGGCGATCTTGACCTAGAGCTTATAGAGGATCTTGTAGAGACATATGTGTTTACCTTCCAAAAGAACGCAAAAGACGCAGACCTAGATGCGATTGCTAAAGACATCTTAGAGTCCTCAGATTGGCCAAGCGATGCCCCTATATTTGTGTCTAGAGAATCTGTCTCTGAATATGCAGTTATCGTGAAAGCTTTGGCTAAAAAAGCAACACTCATCATTCGAGGTGTCACATAAAAAACTTAGCATTGCGAAGATAGGGCATGCTAATCTTTGGGCCAAAGCTCACACAAAGGTCAAGTCATGTCTAATTCTATCCTTAGAAAAGCTCCTAAAATTGCCCCAGAAGCTTGGGAGATGTTTAAGGCACGAAGCTCGCATGAGCCTCTAAGCTATACAATTGACACGAAGGGGCATGAATTTGAGAGCGCAGAGCTAACAGCAGATGAATTAGACTTTCTAGAGATGCTAGTCGCACGAACTCCTTCGCGTGAGACATTTGAGCCTCAACAATGTTACCACAACTCCCAAATCATGCTCCTACATAATTCGCCAACTATACGACAAAATAGAGGAAAGTTCGACTTAGATTACTATGAGGGGTATGCTTTGAGTGATGAGTGGCTTATCCCAGTCAATCATGGGTGGCTGTCCTTGAATGGCAAAGTCGTAGACCTCACTTTAACAGATCAAGATACTCAAAATACGGACATCCCTAAAATAGCAGGTCGCATCGTTGGAAAGATTCCTCAGCATATGGTCTATATTGGTATCCCAATTGAAATGGATGATGTGTTAGAGCGTATTCAGACAGACGGCCAAACGCATACAATTCTAGATGACTACCGAGCTGAAACCTCAACCCTACGCAGTAAATACATGCCGAGTAGGGGAGAATGGAGACAAATTCGGAAATCGCTTCGCTCAAATGGCGAGACAGATGACCCATGTAAGGCTAAGATGCGTGAATTGAAGCGAGAGTTGACGTTCGAGTTTGAGTACCAAAAGGCAGCTTTGGAGGATGCTCTTGACTTTATTAGAAGCTCAAAGAAGCATCAAGAGGGGTATGCTGAGTTTTCTGATGTACCGCTATCTGAGGTCTTAGAATCTGTTGAGTGTCTTATACAGATCGCAGAAGATTCTGAGGATCTAGAAGATCAGAGAGCCTACCTTGAGGAAGCCTCACGCTTCCTCACTGAAAGTGTTGTCTTACAACACACCTTACCTCCCTATTATGGTGTAGAGGTTGAAGGCTTCATCCCAAGACCCTTCTGGTTCATTCACTTTACGGAGGAAGATAAGCTCGCGCTCATTACTGAAGATGGCTTTGAGGGTCGCGCAGAGTCATTCGCTATTCTAAGCTCTAAGCTCGGTAGAGAAGCTGCGATGTCGAAACAAGGATATGTGTTTGCGTATGTGGTGGATGATCTACAAGACCAAGAATCTGCTGTGGAAGCCGCACAAAGAACAATCCAACAGCACTTAGAAAATTGGTATTACTTCTGTGGAGATAGAGAGTTGAAGCCTTATAAGTGCGCAAGTCTACATGCAGTTATTGGTAAGGCTGACATGGGCGTAGCTGTGTTCAATAAAATAGATAGCGAATCGCAGGTGATTATCCCAGCATCATGCATACACCACACAACGCTTGTGTCCTCATCTGATGTAGTGACTCGCTTTTGGGGTAAGTCATACTGAGAATTTCTGCAAGAGGATCTTGACAGCACCCTTAAATGTATATACAGGTTAGATACCTGAGACTTTAACTCAGGTCATACGTTACACAAGACCTCCATGTTTGAGGTCAGATTTCTGTTTGAAAGGCATGCCCAAGATGCTGACAATTCAAGTCACACAAGAGCAGTTAAAGAAAACTGCTGTCCGTAAGGCTCTCGACAAGTTGCTTACAGCGATGCTCGCAACACACAAGACTCCTAAGACATCTAAGACCTCTAAGCCAAAAGCTAAGGTTGCTAACAAGACTAAACTCAAACTCACGATCCAAGATTTGATTGAGCAAGAGTTGATTGATGCTGAGATCGTAGAAGAGTTTAGTGAAGTCCTCAACACACCTAAGACTCTCTACTTTGTACATATCTTGAAGCAGAATAAGGTTCTCACATCAAAGGATGCGACCAAGCTCCTCAAGAAAACATTCCCTTCCGCTTCAAGTTGGACAATCAGCGGAGTTACTGGAACAATCTGTAGAGCATACAAGAAACTCTCAGAGGACTCGCCTGTGCTTCGCCAAAAAGACTCTAAGGGAAATATGATCTACGCATGGTCAAAAACTGAACACTCTGAGCTAGACGCTTAACTTCTTAGGTATACACCTCAAGTTATACGCGCTCTGCTCACACATTCTTTGGCCACTTAGAGGCAATTGTTTTGCACAGCGCTTACAGACATAGCGAATTGCAGTCGGCGGCTTAGGTTGGGATTCTGAGTTCATTTTTTTGATTACCTCTAGAGGCCACAAACTTATCTCCTTTGTAGGGGTTCTAGATTGTTGAATTGAGGTTAACTCTACGAAAATGCCTTGTCAACAAAGTAAAACTAAATGCACTTTTTTTGAATCAAAAACTAATTCTCATCTCCGTCGAATTTATCTATCTGATTACCCTTGACAACCCAATCTTTGCCTCTGCTACTTCTTGCAAACATTTCAAGATATGGGCCGTGGCTTCTCTTTTCAAGTATTTGAGTAAAAAACTCTTCAGGCTTTCTGCTGTGTTGTCGTTTCTTTGCTTCGAAGGCTGAAGGGACGCTATTACTTTCTGTTCGTAAGTCTTTATCAAAGCCTCTGCCTTTTACTCCAAATAAGCATATTTCGTGCTTTCCTCTAAAGTATCTGCCTATCCCTGGTGAATTCTTATACCAAACAATATTCGTTTTGTATATAAAGCCTAAAGCTTCCATTACTTTCAAGCCATCTGCAAGAAACTGGTTAGTAACCCAGAGATAAAAATGCTGATTTTCTTCGTGATCTTCTTCATCAAGCCATTTTTGCATAAGCTCAATAATATCTGGCACTTCCATTAAGCTATAATGTTTATCGGCACCTCTTTTTATTTTTCCGGCTCCTCTTTCGTTCCAAGGGGGATCTGCTACTATTGTTTTTATTTTCATTACTACTTCTCGTCTAGGTGTTTATCGGCTTTGCGGCTTTCTTCCATTATTATCTGTGCAACAGCCATTTGGGCTTTCATTTCTTCTGTGTCTTCACTCATATCTTGTAATTTATCTTGTCAAGTGAGTCAATAGTTTTATTTAACTTCTGCTCTAAAAATCGAAACCGTACAACTTGCAGTAGGGTATGTTTAGAGTGTAGCCTTTGCTCACCCTTTACCCTACACTTGGAGGAATCCTATGTTGTCCCCACTCGCTGGTTTTGAAAACCAACTCAATGAAATCACAACCATCTCAGGCACAATTATTGAGAAGATTGGCGAAGCCCCCAATCTTACACAAGACGAAAGAAAACTCTTTATCAGCGAGATTGCAGATATTCAAATTGAAGCAGTAAATACAGTCGTATCTGTAGCTCGTAATTTTGCATTGTTGCAGATACCCTCTGGATTCCTAGCCGCAAAGGGCTTAGGTGCAATTTCAGACTCGCCTACGCTTCAAACCATAGGTGGGGTTCTTCTTGGGAATATGGCTGCGATCTTTGGCGCAGGAATGATCGCAAAAAGCCAAATAGAGGAACAAAACAAACAGTTTTATAAGCTTTTGGAGATTGAAAGCCAAAACCCGTCGTATCTTGATGTTCAGGAGAGAATGGCAGAAATTACAGATATACTCGTAGAGGATGAAACAATTCTGCCGGATGATGCGAAGAAGGCGTTAGAAGCCGTAGGCTCTAATCTCTTAAAAAATGCGGTTCCTCAGCTAGGGGCGTTTGGTCTTGCGCAGCTTCTTGGAAGTATCGCAAACGCAAACCACGGTTATCTAAGGAACGACAATAGCCTACTTGCAGGCTTAGGTTGGTTCTTCTTCGGCTCAGGCCTTACAGGTACAGGTGTCGCGCTCGCTGAAGGCTACGCAAAGCCGATCAAGTAAGTTAGCGCTTGTCTCGTAAGTCAAGCCCCTTGCTTACCGCATAAGGTGTTGCCGCAATTGAGACAAATCTAAAGTAGGGGATCAGCGCAAGCGCACCGCCTACCGCAACAACCGCTGCTTTCTCAGTATTGGTGAGGCGCTTGGCATTGTCTGACTTTGTGACTGCATAGAGCGCAGAACCCATACCCGCAGCAACACTGACAATCTTCTGATTTCTAGAGAGCGCAGCATCTCCATCAGCATCTGTTTTTGCGCTTTTCTTCAAAACTGCAATCTGTGTATCTATATCTTTGATTCGAAGCTCAAGCAGAGATTTCTCATCACTTAACTTCTTCTTTTCTGTTTGTGCTCTATCTAAAAGAGTCTGCATACTTGTAACAGAAGCTTCACTTACTCTAGAGCCTCTAAGCGCTTGCTGAATCTTGGGGTAGATGACTCTAATAGAGTCTGTCGTGAAAAATCCATTTTCGTTAGAGTTCACTTCATCACGCAGCTGATTGACAATCGCATCTCGCCGCAGTAGAATATTTTCTATAAGTTGATTTTCTTTTGGTAACAACTGCGCGAAAACTGAGAGGAATAAAAAGTCTCTTGTATCGTTGAATGGGAAGGTTCGATCATTCACTAGTCGTAAATGAATATTTGTAGTGTTTGAAAAGTCATCTACTAACTTGAAAGTAAATGATCGAAGCACATTCTTTAAATCTCCCTCAGATATCTCTAAAATGCGATCAGTATCTCCCTTACGGTCCTCATCAAGCGCATCTCGATTCACAAACCTTATCAATTTTGTCAAGACATTGAGCGTGAATGAAAAGCAACCAGTAGGGGTGAGCAAACTAACATATTCCAGAGCGTTTGGATCGAAAACTTGAAGCTCTAATGTGTTTTTGTTCTTTAGAGGGACTAGTCTCAAAGGGTATGTATCTAGTAAAGTTTTGCGTAGACTGATTTGACTATCTGATGAATTTAGAGCGCTCTGTAAAAAGTGGCGCTCAGCCATGTCCGAAAACTCGTATGTTAGACCGTTAGACGCCTGAATAGTACCTACGCTTTCCTCTAGGCGTTCTGCTCTTGGGAGTTTAGATTCATATATATCGCCAAAATCGCTTAAAGAATCTGAGCGGTTACTTGACATTGTGCCAAATTCGGATCCCCCACCTAGCCGAATGTACACATTTACAGACCCACTGTTTTCTAATACGGGTACAAACCCAAATGCAGGTTCATCTACCTTGAAGCGATTAGATTCAAAATCTCTTTTTATAATGCGACCATTATCGTTATACATTCTGAGAGTATCGGAAGTCTTGAGCAAAGACTTTGAATGCTGGAGACTTAATATATACTCTTGTGTGAGCTTGACTACTTTAGATACAGTAAGTGGCATAATGCGCACTCCTTCGAATGGAATTTGAGATGCTGGCTTTTGTAAAGTAGTATACCCACCACAAACTCTCATTCCAAATAAAACTAAAGGCGTCCCCCTTGAATATCTATGTATACCACACGATTGTTGGCCCAAGTGCAGAGATATTCCTCAAGGCCTCAAAAAAAGAGACTCCTTATATTGAGTCTAGAGTTGCTTCTCAAGAGGTAGCATATCGAAATGCGCTTCAAACATTTCAGAGCTTATCGGACATCGAGGTTGAGGTTTTGTTAGGAAGCGCACAAGGCTTCAACCAGCTGAACTCAATCTTCCAAACAATAGCTAGTAAAAATTCTATCCCCTATAAAGGGCGCGTGTATGCATGGAGAACCTTAGACCAAGCAATTGCGTATGGCGAAGATGCAACAATGTCTCGCTATCCAAACGCTTCAAAATTCGTAGTCTGTAAGCTTGGGCCGTACCAAGAGAACGACCTACTTCCAGATGAAGACATCATTGCAATCCCTCAACCCTCATTTTCACTAATGCCCTTTGTCTCTGAAAATTGTAACGCATCAGACTCTGTGGAGTTAGCGCACTTACAAGGTGAAGTTTTTCGAAGGCTCAGAACTTTGAGTCTAGGGCAACATACCGCAGATGTGTCTCCTGATTTACAAGCGCTTACAGATATGTACCTCGACCACGAAGCTTCCACCCTCGTGTCTGCAATCCAAGACAATCTCGAAACTCACATCACAAACAGCCAATTGATTCAAAAGTATGTAGACGCAAAGGAGACTGAGGGAATCTCCACAAGCCCTCCTATTTTAGATTTCACAATATCTTCGGGGTATGCGCCCCTTGGCAAGCTCATGCTTCAGTTCTTACAATCCGAAGATGGTGCTCCCCTTTTAGATGACTATAGGAGTCTTATGCGTAGACATAAAAGCCCAATTTGTGCAGTCAGTGTTCCAAATCATGCAAAGGTTTCAGAGTTCTCTGAATATTCAGTTAATGCTTTCAGACCTCGCCAAAACCCAACCTTTTGGGGAACGGCTGCGGCTGGAATCCTCTTTGTGTGTTTAGATGACGAAACCTTTCTACTTCTGAGACGCTCTCCATATGTAATGGAACCTGGGACTTGGGGAATCCCAGGGGGTTCTGTTCAAGGGGAAGGGTTCTTTGACTCGAAGGCAAAGGCGCAATCTATAAGCGATGATGCGTTTTGGGAGGGCGCTACAACTGAGACAGAAGAGGAGTGTGGGGGTCTGCCTCAAGGGTTCAGTCAAGCAAATATCTTAGAGACGATTGACTACACCTCTGGAAACTTCAAATATAGAAACTTTGTGTGTAACATTACCAAATCTCAAAAAGATACATGGACACCGACAATATCCTTAAATTGGGAGAACATAGACGCTGAATGGTTTACTGTAGAGCAAGCTTCAAATCTAAACCTCCACTTTGGTGTTGCGTATCTGCTCAAAGAGCTAAACTTCCTAGAGGCATAAACTTGTAAGCAGATAGCATATGCTTTAAACTTTAGGTTCGATTATTCTCCCCCTCATTTTTCATTTTTATAGATAGGCTTATACAAGTGAATACTTTAACACCTAAACGCATCCTTATGTTTCTAGAAGATTTCTGTGCGGAAGAAAACTTAGATATAGAGGACGCTCCTCCACAAGTGTTCACATATGAGTTTTTTGAAAACAAGGATCAAAACAGTATCCTCAACTTCAGCCCAAATCTCTTAAGCTCAGAACCCGATTTTTGGCCTCTTGAGATTATAGGATTTTTGGAGAACCATGAGGAGAACATGGGCTTTTTTGTAGTGCTCATCGCAGAAAAAGAGCATTCTGTGGGGGGATCTCCACTCTTTATTTATGTTATGCAGTACGACAAAGATTCTAATAAATTGTCAGCGTTTAGTGCTCGCACAGACTTTAGTCTTCAAAATGAAGATGAAGAAATCTTTCCTCCCTTAGACTATGACTATGGTCAGATTTTAGAGTCTCACTAATCCACAGATATTGTCATGGACTTTTAGCTGAGTGGCTTAAACCATGCCTAAATAGTGCAGTACTTAAAGGTCTAAGCTAAGTCTAAGTCTCTAGTTTGATGTAGAGGTTGCTAGAAAAATAAACTTGGAATCCATGAGTGTAGTCCTTACAATCGACCTGCAAAACCCCTATCTGTGGAGATGATTTCCAATGAATAACTTTAGACCTCTTTATGGTGACAACTACTTGCCCTCAAATGAGGGGACTATTGACTCAATCCAAACACCCTATGGTACAGAAATTGAGACTTCCGCATATGATGGATACTCTCCGTATGTACGCTCTCGGATGAACCCCGCTCATATAGGATTCTTGTCTACAATCACAAGTTTCGCAAAAGATACAGCATCTAAAGCGTGGACAGGGGTTAAAAGTACGGCATCAGACGCTTTTGACGATCTTGTGGGAGATACGAAACAGAAAGCTGTAGACAAGGCTACTGAATTAGGTGGCGAAACCGCAGGCGAGATTGCGCGTTCTGCGCTGAATACCTCAACAAGCACTACTCGAAATACCTCAACAAGCACTACTCGCAAGGGGGGCAAGGGCAACTCAAGCCAACAGAAACTTCAAAAAGCCTTGTCTGCGTTAAAGGGTTCTGGCTTGAAAAGAGTGGGTCGCATCGTTATAGATACTCGCCCAAATACTCCACTCTACTCATCAGCGATCATTAATCAGTTCCCTCGGAGTACCCAAACGCTTAACCAAATAAGATTATCTCTGGGGATTCGTCAACAAGGCTCGATCTTTAGACTTCCTACAGGTGAAATCATTGGAGTTGAACATACGAAGTTTCAACCTATAGACATTCAGCTACTGCTTGCGAATAAGCTTAAAGGATTCCTAGACTTAGGAATGCCGATAGACATGGCTGTTCGTAATTTGATGAACAACCACCCCTATATACGAGAGGTGAGTTTTCACAGGGATAGGCTGGTCTCCGGAACTAAACGATATCAGTCAGACAGAGTAAAGCGCTCAGCTATCGCAAGGCCGACTACCCCAAATTCTCTGAGTTTTCACATTGGTGATGGGGACTCTCCTCGGCCAAGAGCTAGAGAGCTTTTCGGAAGCCGCGATTGGACTATGTATGAGCAAGCTCTTTCGACAAGAGTCCCAAGTATCGAAAGTACGATTCTAAGAATCGCGCCTAGTTGGAGAACTACTCCGATATCTCGAAATCAAATGCGAATTCTTGCAGACGAACTTGCGGTTAATTTTGGAGCTAGAGTCACAGTTTCAAATTCTCAAGGGAAGTATACAGCTGTTCCAGAGACTGTACTTGCTCAGAGGAATCGTGTAGCCACCACTCAGACTTCTACTCCACAACCTACGCCTGTCCAAACTCAAGCAGCTGACGAATCTACGAAGTCTAAAGATGAGGCTCCCACAGAAACTCCAAAAGAGAAGCCATTCTTAAAGACTCCTTTAGGAATCACAACCGCTGTCTTAGGGACTGCGGCTGTCTTAGGTGGAGTGTACTACATCGTGTCGAAAGACTAAGTGTTCTCTGACCTTATAGCAGATAAAACTAAGAGAATTAGACCTAGAGAGAGCGCAGATGCGCTAATCACTTTTGTTTGAGTATCTACAAACACAGCACCTGACGTTTTGGCCGCAGATGTCTCCACACTCTCTTGACTCAATGTGGGTGGGGCTTTAGGATCACGAGTCTCTATCTCAATTGGTCCACTAGGGCTGAGCCTCCGTCTAGAATCGACTAAAGTTGGTACTTTGCCTAAACCAACAAACCCTAAGCCTAAAGGCGAAACGGTCTGTCCAAATAGGCCTTTCAACTTAGGTTGGTCTTTAAATGCTTGATATGGCCTCTCAGCAGATAGCGCAATTGAATATACAGTCTGGGGGAGCTGAGAACCCTCTACAGTAGTGGAGACTGTTGATAGCATCCCAACAAGGAAATTCTTCCCCATGAGATTTGCAAAGTATGGACCTCCTGAGTCTCCAGGAGCTGTTGCAACAGATGCTTCGCCTTTATCTGCAAGTAAACTCTTTGTTGTCAGACTTGGGAAAATCTGAAGCATCTGTGCATTTGGGAACACTTTAAACTTTGTGAAGTCTGCGCTCCTTTTCTCATGTGCTTCATCTTCATTGATCTCATCATCATATGAAAATCTACCAAACCCTACAGCTTTAAGGCTTTTTACACGCTTCGTGTTAAGCGCAGCAATAAAATTCTGAAAACTTAAAATCGGCGTAGGCTCTATATCTAAAATCGGGTCTTCAAGTTTTAGAACTGCGTAGTCTAGAGATGACCCTAAAAGCATAGAATTGAAAGTTCCACTCTCAATCTTCTCAAGAGAATAGGCTTTCGGAAATAACCAATAGAAAGACCTAACTTTCTTCTGTGTTCCATCCTCTAAATTAAATGTACATTGAACCTCTGATGCGTTCACAAGGCCTTGCAAACAATGCGCAGCAAGAAGCACAAGCTGTGGAGACACAAGCGTCCCTGTACATGTTGAGAGCTTCGTGCCTTTTAGAATCTGCACCAAGCACACAGAGGGAAAGCCTTCCTCTTTAGGCGCTCCAATAATCTTAAAGTTCGCAGATTGCAAGGCTTCATGCATTCTATCTAAAGTTTGATCGCTCATTTTGTGCAACTTTCCACTAAAATCTACCGATCAGATTACTTCAAGTCAAGTTGCACCTCAAATAAATCTCGCGTATACTCAAGTCGAAAAGTTTTGGGATTAGAGTCTAGAGATGATCAAACATAATAAGAAATCAAAGGAATGGATTCTCTACACACATGATGGTTCTAGAATTCTAGGCCGGCATGATACGAGAGAAGAAGCCTTGCGCCAAGAGAGAGCTATCCAATGGTCAAAACACCATAGATCAAACCCTCAATTTGGAAGTCTTGACCCTTTCCATATTTACAATGTACTGCTGTGGATATTCTCCCAAATTACTGAGCTGAAAGCAGACTATCTACAACAGTGCTATGGTGATCAGTCATCAAATGAGAAAACCGAATTTGAGCCTCTCTTTAAGGCATCTTTAGAGTTGTTCTCAGAGTATATCAATGGCATCGAAGCTCCACCTATAGATGTTGTCATCTCAGAAAACGCATACCCTCTCCCAGAGGATGAATTGTTTAGGGTAGATGGAGTCTATGACACAACGCATAATTCTATCAGTATTGAGATTGATCGAAATACCTCATTCTCAGCGGAGCAGTTGCTCAATAGTTTCGATATTAACAATCCAAATTCTGGGCTACTCTTCTCTGAGTTTCTAGAGGTATTGATGCACGAGGCGGCACACGCTCAAGAAGGCGTAATCCCCACTTGGGCTTTGAACCAACAACCTCACTCTCGATCTACACTTCAGAAATGCCTTGCGCAAGTTGCCTACACCGACCCTAGTCTTTGGTCAACCGAAGACAAAGAGTGCGCTGACATTGTGTCTCAATACATTAATCTCGATACAGAGGTTCGCGCATTTGGGTACTCTGTACTCGCGAACTTAATGACGATGGATCCAAATTTCCAACAACTCAAAGAGCTTCCTCTAAATACGGAATCCTTTGAAGAGTACCTTAGAAACTTCAGCCCTCGCTGGCTTGCGATAGAGTCCTTCTTAACTGAACAATCGAAGCAAGCCCTGATTCTCTCAGGACTCTATCGAATTCTAAGCGACCAATTCAATATACCGATTGCCTATTAAATGGAGGACTAACATGGCTTTATCTAGAAAAAGTATTTACTTAAACGTCATTGGCTCTGAACCAATTTATCTTGGGACATTTGAGGACTCTAAAGAGTTCAGACAAGATTTGAATGACATTCATCGCAGTTTAGGTATCAACATTGATTTCCTCTTTGAGGATGAGCGCCCCCCACGAAAGCGAGTTGCTGCAAACCCTGCTCCTCAATATGAAGACCTTCGTAAGCTAACAGACACTAGAAGGGCGCTCAGACTTATTGAGCAAGCGTTTAAGGGTCCTCAAAACGCTTTAAATATAGCAATCCTAAACACGGAGCGATGTACTGTAGGCGAGCCACGAGAAATCTCCTATCCTATAAAAGTGAATGAGGTTAAAGACATCCCTATAGATGTAGCCGCGCTCCATCTTGCCGCGCTCATCCCTAAATGTTCAAAACGAATCCCTCCAAAAGTCCTATCACGCATCCTAAACGGAGAGACGATCACTCAGAGCGAGCTTGACAAGCTTTCTCCAAGTGACCGAAAAGCCTATAAATCCGCAGTCAATATCTATCTAGAGGGTGTCTTAAGGTACAATACGAAGACTGCAAAAAATAAAGTTCCTGCAAAACTCGGCTTAGGGAAACCTGCCAAAGGCTACTCCGGTTACAATGAGGTAGCGACCTTTGGTAGTCAAGGGCTAAACTTCATGCCCGCAAAGACTCTCTTGCAAGATGACCCTGAAGCAACTCAGCAAGACAGCTTCAAGACAATCGTTAAAAAGTATTTAAAAGCCACAAGTATTCTTTTAGCGCAAACTGATGGTGTACAGCTTTTAAACGCTGTTGACGAAGATGTGCAGGAAGTGCTTACAAGGTTTGGCGAGTCTTCTAATGGGTTTGATCCCTCTGAGCTAGAGAGTTTACATGCGAGTCTAACTCTATTGGAAGCCACCCTTGACTTAGACTGCTTTAGTGGTCGTGTTAAGCCTACAGCATGCAGCTATGCCTCAAAGGTCTGCCGCGCTCCTTGCCTTGTAAGTACTGGAAGGAGAGCGACAGACTTCAAGGATGTGTTTGAACTAAAAAGCTATCTTGCAGAGGGCAATACTCGTATGCTTTTAGGGTATTACCAAACAGGCTTCCTTGCAAACCCTTACTATTTCTTGAGGGTTCTTATCCACAGCACCTACTTACATGGCGCAAAACACTTGCAAGAAATCTGTGAGTATAATGTTGATTTCACTAACTTCTTAGATGGTGATGCAGAGCCTTTGAACTCTGATGAATATTTAAAGGTTCTACCCCCAAGTGTTCGTCTCAATATGTATAGCGACTATCCTTGGGAGTTAATTTACCCTGACTACTTTGAGGTCTTTGCATTAAATGCTAAGACGCGTAAAACTTTGAAAGGATACCCTAATTTAGGGGTTCAGTTTTACGACTACACAAAGATTCCGGGGAGGTTGGCTACTACTCAAAGGAAGTTACTTTTAAAGCATTTCAAGCTGAAGTGGAACAGCTCTTTTAAGTATAAAATCCCTGAAAATTATCATCTCACATTCTCCTTCTCAGGAACTCCAAAATCGTATCAACACCAGCAGCTTTCAATGCTTGCAGGCCAAGCCGCAACTGTAGTGTTTGCCTCTAGCTCCTTGGTTGGCGAATCTATGAGGATGGCTTTTGAAAAAGCATCTAAAGCGATTAGAGGGTTAACTCCAAAAACTGCGTATGACACTAAGATATTTCCTTTAATCAAGAGGATTTACAGCTCTCTCCAAGAGAGTTTCGGTAAGGGCGCTGTGGCAGACTTGAGAAAGACCCCTCTGCAAATAAGAAGCAGGCTCGACCCCCAAGATTTGATCCCCCATACATTTGACGGGTATCGTGTGATTTCAGGAGATCTTTACGATCTTAGGTTTCTAGACACGCACTTACAGACATATGCAAATGAACCTCTCGTTGTAGGACTCGCATATAAAAGCCCAGGAAACATCAAACTATCGGTCGATGGTTCAAAGTTTGAGCTTGACCCCGCAACGTGCGCACTCCTACTGGATGAGGATGTGACTAGGGAATACACAGAGGTTGCTAGACTCGGTGTTGGGTTTGTTGTTCCAAGGCTATCTCTAGGGTACACGGTTGATATTGCAGAGGACGACGTGAAGAAGTGTTTCTCCCTATTTATTACCGCAGAGAATCCATCTCAAGATGCCACCTTCAACCTGCTAGAAAAGCTCACAGAGATTGATATAGAGCGCTGTCAGATCGACTCTGTAACATGTGCTACGGAGACTGGGTTGGCTATGAACATTTCAGACGGTGCGCAAACTCTACAGTTTAGAATGAGTGAGTTGATAAAAGAACCTTTGGAAACCCTTGTGGAGGTTACGGATTCTGAAGACTGAGGTATGATCCTCTTGCATTTACTAAGCAACCTGCTTATGTTTGAGATCAAATCACACATATAAGAAGGTTTGAGATAGAATGAATAAGTGTTTTGTCACATACACACAAGAGGAGAATGGGAAGGTCTATTGGACGTGCCAGCGGTTTTCTGCGAATACAAAGGCCAAGATTCCTGAGTCTTTAGATAAGTGCTACTACGCTAATTGTCGAGGGCGCTTGCCTAGACGAAAGGTTTGCGATTGGAAAGACTGCACAAAACCCATCGCACCCAATAAACTGAGACATTGTTCGGAATTATGCCGAAAACGAGACAATCGATACGCTTATAAACTAAGACAAAAGGCTTTAAAAGAAGCTAACAGCGAAAATTAACGGAAGCTTGTTATATGTTCAATCCTGAGCTGAATCCCTCAGATGTTCTGAATTATGTCTTTAGAGATATGAAGAAAGTACTATATGAAATGCGGAATGAAGGTGTTGATATTCGAAGCACTCCTCCGCACTGTTCCTCTATTTACTTGCTGCTCTCTGAAAAAGACCCTACACAAGTCGGCTTGTGTAGGGGAGAGCCGACTGTCCTAACAGAATTTGATAAATGTGATTGGGGAGGTGTAGGGCTGAATAGTTTGCACAAAGACTCCTCTGCGGAAAGGGTTGCAATTGGAACGTTTATTGGGTTCATCGATTGCCTTCGGCACACAAAAACACAATCTCCCCTTGACAGCTATGTTGGAGTTCTTATATGTCCTATAGGCGTTGAAGCCGTAGGGTGTATGAGCGCCCTCAAAAATCTAGAGTCTATTAAGGGAATCACAACTGACATATTTGAGCAGTTCCCTTATCTAGAGTCAAATTGTATATTTGCGGAATCTGAAACCGCACATTAGAAATAAGGTCTTTTTATATGCTTGAATCTCAAGAAAACACACTTGTCATTATCCGAGGACTTTCAGGGTCTGGTAAAACTACGCTGGCCGACTTCTTGGTTGGGGAAGACCCTTCTCGAATATCCATCTGCGCAGATGACTATTTTTATACGGAAGATGATGAGTACAACTTTGAAGCTGAAAAGCTCAAAGAGGCTCACGCTTGGTGTAAGGCTGAAGTTGAGACTTGTATGGCTCAGAACTATAAACTGATTGTCGTACACAATACCTTTACACGAAGGTTTGAAGTTGAGCCATACCTAACTATCGCCCAAAAGAATGGATATCGCACAAGTGTAGTTTCCTTGTTCGATAGCGGGCTGACAGATTATCAGCTCGCAGGACGCTGCGTTCACAATGTCCCTTTATCCAATATCCGCGCACAGCGAAATCGATGGGAAGCAGATATCTTCCGAGGAACTCCCTATTCAAACCAAAGGCGTTCAAAGTCTCCATATCCACCTAAGTATCGAAAGCCTCGATACTAATCAGAGGGTCGGGTATACTTATACCCTATCTCTGCGCGAATTGAGATTAAACAAGGTTCGCAAATACCTGTGACATTGTTATCCCAAACAAGACCCCACTCACGCCTAGATTTTGGGAGAACTTTTCCGCAAGAGGTACACGAATGCTTTAATCGTGGAACTCTCTGCTTTGTTTTCCGAGCATCACAATAACTTGAAGGTTTGAGCATATTACGAACTCCTATACTGACGGCTAAACTATTTGCCTCTAATATCGAGCTTTTCAAGCGCTTGAGGGTCTTCTGGAATTAAGTTCAGAATTCTACAAGGGTCTAGAGAAGCTGCGTGATCTAGTGAGGATTGAATTGAGCGATCAGTATAGAAGTATGAGGGAGCTAACCATATTTGGCCGAAAAGCTTTTTTGCAAACAAAGATAGTTGAATGTCGAAATTTGGATACTCAAACTCTTGATGATTGAGTAGGAAGTGCTCCACAAAAGATTTCAAGAAGGAGCGCTTAACTAGGATCGCTCCTGAATAGTATAAGTTATTAAACTCGCTAAGTAAGTAGACTCCTTCAAGTGCCTTGTGACTGTTGTCTAAGATTTTTTGTGTAGCGATAGATAGCCAAAGAATTGGAAGTTCTAACGATCTAAACTTTAAGATGGCAGGTCCTGCATCATGTGTAGGCAGTATGTCATCTTCTAAAATCAAAATCTGATCGCAAGATGAGTTATTCAAAGCATAGTAGAGAGAGAGAATAAATTTCTCAGAGTATTGTGGCGAAGGCGCTTTGGTGTTTAAGATTCTTGTAGTACAATGAAATTCGGACTCGCACCTTTGCTTTAACCGCTGAGCAAGGTATAATCTATCTTCAAATGTGCGAATCCAAACCTCTAGCATACGAAAGCTATCCATCTAAAGGTGTTGTAATATGCGTAACGAAACATATGATCTCAGACTTCTAATCTATCAAGGCTTGGTGAGCTTACCTATCGAAGTGTTAATGCTCGACACATATTCTACTTTAAAAGAAAAAGATTTCAAGAGTTATTTAGCTATGGGGCTTTTGAACGCTGGAAGTACTCTTGCGTGCTTAGAATTAGGTAAAGTACTTTATGGACTCTTCCACGACACGCATCTCGAAAATCGAGATGTCTTGGATGTTGAGCTGTATGCGTCCCCTATCAACTTCACACACTACAAGTACTTTACAAAAGATTGGCGAGATACCGACCTTTTTAAGGCTCAAGGTACTCCAAAAGACGATAAACTTTTGCAGTATTTAGACTCGCAACCCTCATTCACAGATGCTTATATGAAAGCTGTGTATGGGGTTTATGGAGCTAAAGTAGGCTATGGGGCAGGAGTCGCACCCACGTCAAATGTGTTAGGAAAAGCGTTGTATGCGCTTTCCCAACCTTTGGCTGTCATTCTCAGGGATTCTGGAAAGATTAAGTGACACAACTACATAGGGGGTCACAAATAAACAGAGTGTACAGATTGCTGTAAACATGATATACCTCTAACATTAGCGATTTGGATGTGACCTGTCTATAGGGAGGACTGTCTACCTATGTCAAATTCTTTTGATCAAAACACAGATACTCTTGCTAAAATGTTTGATTCGATTGTCGTTCCAAAAGGCTTTCTGTTGAATGGATTACATGGTTTGCTTGTAGTTATTTTCAAGACGGATGACCCTGAACTGATTTGCGCAGAAATCGAACTCTTAACACATGCACAAACTCAAGACCTTGCCTCTCTAGTTGAAAATTTACTATCAAAGATAAACACTCAAAAAGATGGTGTTATTTGGAAATTCAATGACCCTCAATCTGCGCTAGATGACATCTTGAGCCTAGCTTCGGAACCTAATTCGAAGCCTATGTTAGCGTCTGAAATTAAAGTTGTATCTCCAACATTCCCATATATTGAGGGCTTCTATTCAGAGTTGGAGTCTAAAGATCAAGAGCTTCAAAAATCAAAAGTGAGTCCCCAAATTTCTGCAACTGATGTACTTGCGCCCCTAGTTACATTAGGTTCAATATATACTGCAAGTAGACTTCTATCTAACTAATGGAGAGTTATTAAATGTCTAAGAGACAAAGCAAAGATGCCCACACAAAGTCTGAGACTTCAGATTCAAAAAAAGCGATTGGCTATGTTCGTGTATCAACAAGAGAACAAACTGAGTCGGGGCTATCTATCCTTGCACAAGAACGAAGAATTCGTCAATTTTGTGAATTCAAAGATTTAGAGCTTACTGAAATCATTAAAGATGAAAATGTAAGCGCTGCAATCCCCTTAGCTGAACGCGCAGGAGGAAAACGGCTAATCGATCTCACAAACTCTAAACCTTTTGCGGTTGTTGCGATCAAACTTGATCGTCTTTTTAGAGATGCCCATGACTGTCTAGGGGTGACTAAAGATTGGAATGAAAAAGGGAATGCGCTTATGCTTATGGATCTTGGCATTGATACTACGACCGCAATGGGTAGAGCATTCTTAACAAACGCAGCAACTTACGCAGAGCTTGAGAAAAATCTCATCTCAGAGCGCACTAAAGAGGCATTAAATCAAATTAAAATACAAGGAGGGACGCTAGGGGCATCAAAGTTTGGATGGGAGCGCTCAGAGGATTTAGATGAGTTTGGCAGGAAGAAAGTCATCGCCAATCCTGCTGAAATGCAAACTCTTTATGAATGCAAAGCGCTCCGGTCAGCTGGGTACACACTCCAACAAATCGCAGACAAATTTAATGCGGAAGGCAAGCCCACAAAGCGTGGAGGCAAATGGTATCCAAGTACAGTTAGCAATTGCTGTAAAGAGATAGATTAGGTATAATAGAAAGTTACATTCAGCATATCGCTTTGATTAGGAGGCTGACATGAATGAAATGTTTCTTGCTAAAAACCTAACTCAACCTATGAATCTAGCGATGTTTTTTGCTATTTGTTCTGTGGTTACATACGCAGTCACTTCGATCATTAAACCTCTTACTAAGTCCTTGGTAAAGAACCAAGACTTCCGAAAGTTTGTTATCCAACTCTTTAGCTGTGCATCTGGAGGGTTTGTAGGTTACGAGATGTCAGGATATGCAACGCTTGGCTTATGGCTAGGTTTTGGGTCAGGCGCATTGAACGTCATAGTTGTGACCCACCTCAAAAACAAGTTGACTTCAAATACAGACCACATTAACTTGGAAACTCCTCCTCCAAGTGAAGTTTCACTACCTAAAACAAAACAGTCCTCCCAATCTGAGGAGGATTTTGACTAAAGAAAGTTCTTTCTTCAACGTTATGATTTATGTCACCCAATTTGAGACAGACCTAACAAAGTCATTTTCCCAAACAGCCTTCCATAACATAAAAAGTCTCCAACAAAAAAACATAAATTTTGAGGTGCGCCCTTTAAGTAGGGTACTTAGTTGGGATGAAAGTCCTGAATGGATACAAGGTTCAAAAGATTACTTTGTAGGTACTCAATCGAACCTTGAGTGTGCGCTTGTTCACCTACTTGCGATGGACTTACCTAAAGCACTTTATAAAAGCGCTACCAAAGCGATTGGCGTAACCGCTATCGAAACCTCTATGATTCCTGTGTGGCTTGCTGAGAGCTTGAATGAGACATACAAAGGCTTAATTGTCCCTTCAGAGTTCTCCAAAGCCTCCCTAGAGAGGTCAGGTGTTCGGATTCCTATCAGAGCTGTACCGCATGCTCTCCACCCAATGTGGTTACAAGACTACCCTTCACCTCCTGAGAAACCAACCGATAGATATGTCTTTGGGTATGTTGGCTATTGGAACGCTCGGAAAAACCCGCAAGGTGTGTTAGACGCATACCTTGAGGCTTTCCCAAAAGATAATGGGCAGACTGCGCTACTTATTAAGACATTTAATGCTGGAAACATCGAAGGTTACATTCAGTCTAAATGCGGAGAATCCCGCGAAGATATTTGGGTGTATGACGAGATGTGGTCAGAAGCACAAATGCTTTGGGCGTTCACAATGATGGATTGCTTTGTAAGCGCACATAAAGGGGAGGGATTTGGGCTGGCGCTTGCCCAAGCTGCTGCGCTAGGTAAGCCTGTCATATATACAAACTACTCAGCTCCTTGTGAATGGCTATCTTCAGATAAAGGACATCACCCTCTTGAGTTTGAATGTATTCAAGTTCAAAAAGAGGATGTCACCCCAGCCTATGAACACATGCTTGATGACAAATTAGAGTGGGCAAACGTAAAGCAAACTCAACTCGTTGAAATGCTTGCACAAATTTCATCTGAGAAACCTATGAGAGGCTTCTCGCCTACCCAACTCTCAGACTTTCGAAAATTCTTATCTTGGGATAATGTAGGGGATTGTCTCATAAATGCGATTGAATCTATTATGGAGAAACCTTTACTAAGGAAGGACAAGATAAATGCTGAGTGAGCAAGAGATATCTCAGTTCAAAGCAGAGTTAGGCTTAATGCTTGATGATAAACCAAGGTGGGTAGCTCCATTTCGGAAATCTTTTTACAAAGATGCGAGTTTGCCCTTCCTTGTTGTATATCAAGCTGTCGGAGTTATGAAGAGTGGACTCGATAAGAGTGGGGCTATCGCTGTAGCTACTGCAAGTCTTCAAGACAAAGGTCTGCTTGAAGAAGGTACAAATACCCTTTCATTTAGAGGAAATGTTCGAGAGTTTGCTAAAATGGGCGAGCTTGGCAAGAGCATCGTTGAAGAGTATATCCAGCGCTTCGAAGCCTCAAAGTAATCAGAGCAAATTATAGAAATCAAACTCCTCAAAGACTTCCATGTCTTCAATCTGAGGCTCCTTGTCCCACTCAACAAACCCTTTTGAGATTTCACGAGAGGGTATGTCTGATGTCTGGAACACACAGACTTGGATCGGTTCATCGTACTCATAGTCTGCTTTAGGACTTAAAATATTCGTTGAGAATTTAAGTGCTTGAGATGCTCGGTAAGCTCTTATTGGCTCATCTTCATCTACGTCCTCTGCAAGTGGCATGAAGTACACATTGTCCAAATCCTCAAACCCATTGATTCGTACAGAGTCTGTGGTCGGTGTTTCAAACAATGGCAAATCTGAGGCGGTATCTTTAGATATCTCAAACGCCACATTTTGGCGTTGGATCAAATTCGCAATGTCAAGGATCACATTCGCGCTTGCAAGTGCTATTGCATTGGGTGTATTCGATACTGAAAAGTCTAAAGTAGCTTGTAGAAATGTCTTTAGAGAGTTTGATAACTGACAGATTGAGAATTTTAGAGGCTCGCCAGGGAGTGAGCTGATTAAACCCTTAGACGAATATCTTCCGGTAGGCAACCTCACAGCTTCAAATTTCGGAAATGGCAACAACTTCACTAAACCTGTAGTGGTCTTTTTATATCGAAGGTTGATCCACTTATACATATACTCATTGCGATTTCGACTCACACGCGCTTTCTCTACATTTGGAAACCTAGCCTTCGCTTTGATCGATAATGTACGAGGCTCGCATAAGAAAATCGTAGGTCCATTCTGCAAATAGTCTGGAGAAAAAGATACGCCTTCATAGGCTGAGAGGTATAGTCTGCACTCTCTCGTGTCAAGGGATCTAAAAGATGTGAGCAGTGCGTTTGGGTTTAACTCTTGACTAGGCATCCTAAGCATGAAAAACCTCAAGAACCTCAAAGTAAATAACTTACATAACTCTGAATCCCAGCGCTCTTTGTTGCCTAAGATGTAACCTAAATTATCTAATTTCGCGCCACAACTCTCAAGTGGATTACGATACACAGAGTATAGCAAACCTTTGAACTTTGGAGACATATATGTAGGTACTGCAAGACGATAACTCAACGCTTGGTCATAGAAATCGGATGCTTCTTTTAGCACAGCACCTAAAGGGATCTTTACGGTTGTGGACATTCTAATACTCTCAACTGTAAATGATTATTATTGGCTAGATTTTTGTGGTATATTAGCACATAAACGAGTCTACGCAAATCTAGATTCATAGAGACTGAGGTGCTCACATGAAGCTAAAAACCACAAGCATATATGTTTTTTGGGGACGTAAGCTCCTATTGATTGAGCGCACCCCAAACGACACAAATCTTCCCGGTTTTTGGGAAGCTCCCGCAGGACACGTAGATTGTGCATGCCCAATTGGTGATTCACAAATTGCTCGTAGAGAAGCTCTTAGAGAGTTGTTCGAAGAAACTGGTTTACATATCTCAAACCTAGACTTACGATTCTTACCTCAATATTCATCAAACACCCACAGCACATATCTTACAAGAATTTCTTCAAAGACAAACATCCCAATTCGCCTAAGCCATGAGCACACTAGGTATGTTTGGATAAACCCCATGCGAGCCTTGAAAATTCAAAAGCTTAGACCAGAGGTTCGCCAGTTTCTAAGAGATTACACACATGAATAAGTCATTTAGAAAAACCGCCTTTTTTGGGTTGACTGCCTCCTTCGCTCTTTTTCTCGTCTTAAAAATTAAGTCTGCGAAAGCGCAAGATTCGAAAGACTTGCTCACAGACGCTGTGTTCAATGCTTCAGACATACAGACAATCAATGTAATCGGTGACTCTCAAACGAAAAGACATCTTGGGAAAGCCTACCAAGAGATATTTAGTGATAAAGATGTAAGATTTTTTGGTAAAGAAGGCGCTACTCACGAAAAATATCTAAAAGACCCTCAACTCCTTCAAGAGATTAAAAACTTAGGTTGCGCAGATCTTGTGATCATTCAACTCGGAGATAATAGCGTCTCAAATCGCACAAACTCAATCACAGATTTTGCAGGATTTGTTCAAGATGTATGTCCGAATGCTCAACTTGTATGGGGTGGGCCTATGAAGGCTGTAAGGCCCACAATATCTTCAAACTATGTGCTCACAGAACCTAGAGATTCTAGAGAGTTTAAGTACTTGCCTAATTATAATGAGGCTAGACGAATTTGGGATCAAAGGCTTAGAGACGCTCTCCAAGATTCTAACGTACTCTACATAAGTAATTTTGACTTACAAGAGGCTCAGCCCTTATCCTCTGAGTTTAGTGACAGTAGAGGCGGCGATGGGGTTCACCTAACGAAAGACTCTGCACTTAACTTAGCTCAACTAATGCGTGAGATTCTATTTGGGGAGGAGTCTACATGAAATCAAAACACATAGAGTATACGCTTTGGGGACTAGGTGCTACCGCAGCCATAGTCCTCCTTTTTCGAAGTATACGCAAAGCCTCTGCCCAAACGACAGACGTTCGTCCTCGAATACCCAGAGGCTCTCGTCATGCCGCAACTCTTCATATAGAGGATTCTAAAGTCTTAGCGAATCCTCAGAATAACTCTATACCCGCAGTACTTATCAAATATGAGCCTGGCGAAAATTGGAACTCTGATTCGAAACAAGACATTTTGAATTTTTATGAGCTTAACTTTACTCCAAGACGAGCCTCAGAGTCTCATAACGAAGCTGAGTACGCAGATTCTATGTACTTACAAGACCCAAGCACCATTCCTGCTTCATTTCAAGGGTTGAGAAACCCAAACCAAATGATTCATCCAAATGATTATCAAATCCTACAAATTGAAGGTTTCATTCCTGTAGGCTTTCCGATTGAAAGGGTGAGCTACACAAAATCTTTGAATGGTAAAAACGAGTTTGTAGTCGGCTACTCTAAGCCTATGCGATTTACGCTCAAGTCTGGAGAGAAGGTTTTAGCCATCAAGCCTCTTTGGGCTGTCTCATTTGGGAATGGGTTTAACACCAACTCCACACCTCCCGCAGACCTTGCAAGCGACTTCGATGACGTTGCACAGAGACTCATCGTTGGCGAAGGCTTACATGCTCGCGCAAATGAAGGCTGTGACTATCGTCTAAACCACAATATGTGTGCTGCAGAAAAGAATGCGATCTTTGGGATACTGCTAGAGAGGTATAAGCGTAGACTCGCTCGCAAACCTGACCTAAAAAACCTAACATTCGATGACATCATTACTAAAAAGCAAACTTGGAACTCAAGTAAAGCTTTCAAGTCCGGATATCATGGCCACCCAGGAACGAGCACATTCTCAAACTTAAAGCATAAACTGCCAATCTCCGAATTTGATACGGATTGGGTAGAGATTTATGATAACCATAGAAACTTTGATATGTGGCATCTACCCTCATATGGTAGACACGCAACTCACTTCAGCCATTACGATGCCCAAAGAGGCGTCCCCTCATTCTTCCTAAAACCTGACCCTGTGATGTCTGGCGATGAGCAAGACTATGCTGCGAATCATACAATTCGAGTAGGGCGCACTCTCGTAAGAGATCAACGAAAAGGCTATATCTGATATGAGTAGACGCGCACAAAAGTCTGTAGGCATCACAAGTATGTTGCCTCGAAGTAGAAAACTCTTCAAACTTGTGGATGACAATTGGGATGACTTCAGAAAAGTATGCAACCGTAGGTGGGCGAAAGTTGCTCCAAACATCCTAAAAGGTGGGTTCACGAAATCTAGTTTGCTTGGCAGCGGGTACTTCGGAATCGTCCTAAAAACGTCTCATAAAAAGCTCGTTGTGAAAGTTACTTCGGACAGCGATGAAGGTTACTTCAACCAACTCATCCTGAACGACCCTTTTCTAAACGGGCATAAGGGACTACCCTACACCTTTGATTGCTTCCATGTTCCTGAATGGAATGCCTATGTGATTCTTCGCGAGAATGTGAAGTATGGTCTTGACAAACTTCCAGAGTCTTCGCCACTTGCTCGGTCGATTGCTGTACTCGATAGCTTTGGGGATAGAGCTATGCAGATTGAATACAAAGTCGCAAAGCTCTTAGACTCTCTGTACTCAATCCACGACAACCGACAACGCTCTAACTTCGTGTATGCGTATCGTGAAGCTCAAGGAATGATCCGCTCAGAGATCATTAAGGCTCTAAAGAAACTCCCAGACGCAGGAAAAAATTCTAAGTACGGTCCTTCAATGGAGATTGTCGCGCATAGCTTAGATAAGTACGGAATTGCTCTTTGGGATTTACATACAGATAACTTAGGTAGGCATCAATTCGATATGCGTGACCTTGCCAAAGACGCGCCTGCTCTAGATAAAGATTGCATTCTAATCTTAGATGTAGGTGGAAATTTCGGAAGCCCTATCATGTCTGAAGATATCGCCTCACTCGATATCTAGAATGGAGATACGCAAATGACTAGTCCCGTATACCACAATTACCCAATGGGACATCCTTCATTGGGTTCGTTTCAGAGTACGCTCAACTCCCTCTTTAATACTGCAAAGTCAGAAGGTACGAAAACTCTCCAACGCACAACTCGTGCGGCTTCAGGAGGGTCTTTCGATCTCATCGACCAACAAGCAAGCAATATCGCAAAGTCGATCATAGACTCTGCAATTAACGCCATCCCTCCAGAAACTCGTATGACGGAGTTAGGGAATGAGATTGCTGACAAGATCATTGATGTAATAGACCGAAATGTCTTGCCAAGTATGTTTAATGCATCTGCACAAGCTGCGTCAGTAGGTGCATTTTTATCAGATGATAAAATTGAGGAAATTAGACAGAAGATTATGAATAACATTCCAGCACAGCAAACCTCTATAGGGATGACATTCCCTCTAAGAGCAATTGTTGAGTCAGCGCTTTCTCCCCAAAAGTTTAATCTTATCTTCCAAAAGATTCAGCCTCTTGTAGATGCTGCGGTGGATAAGGTTAAGCCCGCAGTCGAGCTAAAGAAAAACCAAGTCATAGGTTTTGTGGCGATTAACTCATTCCTTGCAGGGTGTGCAGTTATGGCCGCGACAATCTGGCTCTATCAAAGCATTGACAACGACTAATGGGCGAAGACCTCAAGGCCTTGAGTCAGCTCGCTTAGCTCAGTATACCGAATCTCACAGATTAAGCCATCTTGATAAGGAGGCTCTATACTCCGTTTGGATACTCGAATGAGTCTGTGCTGAGCGTCGTACTCGCATGAGTAAAAGCTCACATCTACAATTCTCTCAGTATGCTCAAGAGGACAAGCGTTTCCACATCGAAGGTACGCATCTCGCTCTTTTAGACGAGAGGGTGTCCCACTATGCACAATGATAGAAACGACTGAGCTGATCATCGCAAGTACAATTGCTACATGGAATATAAACTCCATATCCCAACGCTTCATAAAATAAGCCCATTCGTATGGTCAAACATTTTACCCTCTAAAAGCCCACCTTGCCACCCACAGCGCATTGACATACCATTCGATTGCGTTCCTCCAATCCCTGAACCTACAATCTCATATTGATAGTAGTCACACTTTAAGACGCCATCAATTGAGATCAGTGGACGCATTAAACCATCGTTTTGGCTCTGAACCATCTTATCCCAATGAACGACTATCTCCTTTCCATCAGGCATATTCTTACCTTTGACATAAAGTGAAGAATAGCACCGAGGACATAGGAACTGCGCACCAACAATATCTACATCATAGTTCGCAGGTTGGTACATCCCCTCACGACCCTTTAAAATGTTCTCATCAGCTCTTACCTCAGCCATGTCAATGTCTACAGTAAACTCTGTAGGCGCAGCGTCTTGCGCTTTACCATACACGAACATCGCTTCGGGTCTGCCAAACTCATTCACAGCCATTTGGCCATTCATCTTCTGCTTAGACTTACCAACTGTGTGCTTTTGGTACTGATTCTCAAACTTTGTAAAATCAACAGTCATCTTCTAGACTCTCCACAATCTAAATCGCTCATCCCAATCTACACACACTCTCCCAAATGCGCAACCCTTTAAGTTGAGATACACATAATTGCGAGATATACTAGCGTTGATACCTATAGGAGCATACAATATGGCACAGTCAAATCTTGATAAACTACTAAAAGCACATCCCTCTTTGAAAAAGAGCCTTGACTCAGGAAATGGTAGAGTGTTTGCACATACCAACCGAAACTTATGGAAAACAAAGCAGAAGTCTGTTTACTCCATCCACCCCCTTATGAACAAAACTTGTGGTAAAGGCGTAGTCTACAAAGACCTTTATCCTCACATCTTAGTCCTTGAAGATGTTGAGTTATATTTTGGGCAAAAAGATCGCGACAATATTATGCGAGAAGTTCGTTCACGCATTCAAGATTGTAGAGACTTTAAAGGCGTTCGAAGAACTGTCTATGGCGGTGTCTGTGGCGATCTTGTGTCTATGAATAGCCTCTCAGATGCTCAGAGACTTTTAAATGATCCTGAGCTTGAATGGGTGAGTGGAGGTTTCCCCTCAACCTTCCCAAGAGATGACCTCTATGAAAAGTATCGAGACTCGGATTGCCAAGACCCCAAAATCATTGATTGGCAACAATGGGAAAAGTTCAACCGAATCGACTCTTGGTTTATTATCGACAACCTAGAGCCTATCGCAATCCAAAGTGAAGACGTTGAAGCAGCAATCTTGCTTGGCTCTGATCAAGCGACTCCCCAACCAAGATGGTCAGTTAAGTTCCTTTTGAAATAAGCTTACCTGCCACAATGAAACCTTGCCACCCACAGCGCTGAACAATTGGTTTACCCTTCTCATTCAACTCCACCATACGAACATCTTCTCCATCAACTGTCTCAAGATATGATTTCTTCCAACGAGCAGGACACTTTAAAGTGTGGGAGAGCGTCTTTGATTCAAAATCAAATTCTGATGTGACAAGACTTAAAGGGTAATTACAAGAGGGGCAAGGCATAACCATATGGGTTGCGATCTTGACTCCCTCTGGAGAAACCCAAACGTACACATCACACTGTGTGTCCTCAGATAAGCGGATCGTCTCAACTGATTTATTTGACTGAGGGAATAGTGACTTCAACGAAGCCTCCTAAGTGGCTTTGGGTCAATATCACCAAGCACTTGATACCCATGTAGAATCAAACGGAACTTACCCTTTAATGGCACTCTCGCATCAGGACGAGCAGTCACAATCAGACGCTCGCCACGATCCACATAACACTTTGAACTAATGTATAGAGGGCTGTTTACTGAGTAAATGAAGGCTGATGGAATCGGCCTCTCAGTCAACTGAATCCCTTTAGACTCAAGCTCAAACCCTACGCTAAACTCAGGATACTCATAGAGAGAGTTCGCTCCGGATACTGTAGCGTTTGTGATTGGAGATGTTGGAGCTAGGGCGATCACACTTTGAAGTGTACCCTCTGCTAAAATAGGGTATGTCGTAGTAGGTAAATGAATCCCTACCGGCAGGGTCAAATTTGAATAGGTTGAAGGGTTTCGTTTATAAAGCACATAGTTCTGAGGGTCTTCATCTAAAATCAAATACACGCACTGCATAGACTTTAGAACAAACGCACCCTCTGAGCTAATCTCAATAGCTCGGCTTTTTGACTGAGTCTCACCTGCTTGAAAGTCGATTTCTACTGCATACCACTTTGGGGTGCGTGCTCCAGGGAGACTCTCAATATTTACATATGGATTAAAGGTATCTTTAAGTTGGTCTACCTCAGATTCAATCGGAGATACCTTTTGATCAAGCATCTTTGAGAACTCAGAGATATCCGCTTGGATATCTGAAACTATTTCTCTTGCGTTGCGTAGTAAGTCTGTAACATTCGAATTAGGCATAAGACAGCTCTCTCTTAAATAGTTTCTCAATATCCAAGGATATCTGAGAGTTTTAAGTCTGTGTCAATTTCATAACCAAAGAACACAACCCTCGCAATCCCTTTTGTATTGATGGTGTCTGTCACAGGATGCGCAGTTACTCGAAGCCTGTCAGAACCCTCAACAATTCCCTCTTGAGCAAGATATAGAGGGCTAGACCCTCCGAAGAGAGCAGCGGCAGGAATCTTACTATTCGTCCAATGCCTACCTGAACCTAAGACACTGATTTCAAAATCAAACTCAGGATAATTCCATCCTGCAAAGCGAACGAGATAGGGATTCGTACCATATGAGCAAAAGAGATTCGCTAATCCATTCTTACCAAGATTAAAGTTAGAGAAGTTGGTCGGAGGTACTTGAGTTCCCATATCATTGATTATTTGTGTCCAACCAAATTTTAAAGTAGCCATTGTTGGGACATATGCGGAACATGGTAAAGACCTACCTGCGGAGCTTGTCTCCGAAAATACCCCCTCACTGGGCGATGGTGCCGTATCTACAGTCACATAAGGGAAATGTGAGCTGTCGGTATCTGTAATTAAGTAGTTCGCTTGAATTTGTGTACAAAGAAAAGGACTCGCACCAATCTCTATCGTGCTTGTCTTAGGCTCAGTGTCCCCATACTCAAATGGGATCTCAACCATATACCACCTTGGATATCGCCTACCAATAATGCTGTCTACATCCTTGATAGAGCCAAGCAAACTTTTGACATCAGAAACCCTAGACCCTAAATCATTTGCAGAGTTCCCCATAGAGGTTTGTAGTTGACTAAGGTCTGATTTCAACCTAAGAAGCTCAGATGTTAAATCATTTACTTCTTGAAGTAAGGACTCTTTAGATTCCATAGAGTCTCCTCGCTTTCTGAATGAGCTTCGTAGGTCCAAGGTATCCCTTACACAAGATAGAAATCGCATCTGGTAACTCATTTGAGTTCAATGCAACGCCATATGTAGAGGAGTACAAAGCTCCTACCTCTTGGTTTTCGGGAATGATCGCAAACGCTCGATGCCCTTGCCCAAAATTAAACAAGTTAAACCCTTGTTGGGTAAACCCCGAAGCTTGCGTAAATGCAGGAGGATACCAAGGCAATGTGGTGTCTGTAAAGTTCGCATCACTAAATGACCCCGAAGTATCCGTAATCGGAGTGTTGTTTACTGTGAGCTGTAAAGGTGCCGCTCCCGAAATCCCCGCAGTATTTGGGAGCGCTGTGTATACTGTATTTGTATCTGAAGGCGCTGCAGGAGGATAAGGTGTTGGGTCAGATGCTTGGAGCCAGGTTTGAGTAACAAAGGTGAGGATTAAGCTCTGCTTTGCAGGCACTTTGAAAATCTCAAAACTTGTGAATGTTGCACTGTCTGTAAGCGGGAAGGTGTTTGCTATTGTGGGGTCAGGAATCCATAACCTTTGACGTACAAACGGAACAAGCGCTGCGGGAGGTAAGTCTGTAAAAAACGCATCAAGACCTACTGTAAGACGAACTTCAGAGTCCGTATCTACAGTCTTCTCAAATCCTTCTTTATTCAGTTGCGTATCTTTAGGTACACGTACTGGGTTTCGGTGTATGTGCTTAGGGTTTGACATAATCAGTACCCCAACATTCTTGAAATGTTTATGTCTCCTGCGAATTGGAAGCCATGAAATACCATGCGCACTCTGCCTGTTAAAGTTACCGCAGTCTCAGGTTGTGCATGGACAATTAAGCGGTCTGTTCGCTCTGCATATCCCTGAATCCCCAAATATAAAGGCTCTTGCTCCCCATAGAACGCAGCGGCAGGTATCGTCTTGTCTTGCGTCCAAAAGACACCGCTACCTCCAATTTCAACCTTGAAGCTAAACTCTGGGATATCTCTAAGCGCTCCTTTACCCGCAGCAGGTACTCCAGAAGCTCCATACTGCCCCAAAGACACAATCGAATTCCCTAAAATCGCAGCGGCTGAGCAAGGTAGATATCTGCCTTTTGCTAAAGGAGTTGCTGCAGGGTTGGGATTCACATCGTTCACAGGCCCTTGGTAATGCGTGTAATCATCATCTAACACAAGGTAGTAAGGCATCATCTGAGTACAGACGAATGGTCCCTCTGCTGTGATTTGTGTAGAGTTGAACCGTGGCGCTGTCTCTCCATAGGTAAAGTCGATATCTACAACATACCACTTTGGATTCTTCCTATAAGGGATGTCTGAGATCGACCTAACCTTCTGAGAATTTCGCTCAAAGTTTGAAACTTTAGACTCTAGGTCTAAGAGTGCATTTTGAGCTTTCGAAGACTGTGTTGAGATCGTGTCTTTTAGGGTATGTACATCCCTCTTTAAATCTCGCACTAAAGATTTTAAGTCCTCGATCTCAATTTCATTTTGAGAATTTTTAGAACCGAAATTACTCATACCGAACTCCTTTAACCTAGCCCAAGCAAAGCGCTAGATGATAGCTTACTTGAGATGCTGTATCCGTGGAAAACAAATCGTACTGTACCTTTTAGAGGAACAAACTTTGTAGGGTCTGCATATACCACAAGCCGATCTGAGTTCTCAACCACTCCTTCATACCCTAAATAAAAAGGACTTAGTCCTCCTAAAAACAGACATGCTGGGATATTCTCACTTGCCCAATAACGACCTGTCCCCTCAACTTCAATCTGAAAATCGAACTCTGGCTGTGGGAATCCATCACCAATCTCTGTAGTTCCAAAATTTGTAAATGTAGAAAAGGCAGCTAGGATATTTAAAGAGAATATATATGCTTGCCCTATGTTTGAGGAGTACATAGAATTCTGAATTGTACGACCTTCCGCAGTATAATAAAATGGTGGGAAGTCCGGAGGAAGCCTATAGTGGTCAGGGTCTGAGTCTCGAATCACATAGTAGCTTTGAACTTGAGTGCAGACAAAAGCGCTGTCTGCGCTAATTAGTGCTTCGCCACGCTTCGTCTCAGTATCTCCATACTCAAAGTCGATATCCACAGAATACCACTTTGGTTGCTTAATCCCAGGGAAAGCACTCAAGTCCTTTAGAGATTCTCTCGCATACTTTTGATTCTCAACAAGCTGATTTAGCCTATCGAGTCTAGTTTTCGCATCTGTCTTGCTGTTGAGTAAATCTGCCTTCAGCTCAGAAACGGATTGCTGAACCTCTCTCAGAGAATCTTTCGCTTTTTGAGTTAAGTCTATCGACATGTTTAAACTCCTAATTGCTCAAGATTGAGATGGGCATTAATTTGATATCCATGAAACACAAACTCAACGCTCCCCTTTAAGTTAATCGTGGGTATTGAAGGTTTTGCATACACAACTAAGCTGTCTGTGGCTTTTACGATTGAAGGCCTCGAAATGTATAATGGCTCACCTGAGCCAAATACGCAAGCCATTGGTATACTACTCAATCCTGTCCAAAATGATTCATTGCTTGCGGTTTGGATACGCAAGTCGAACTCTGGGTAATTCCAACCATCTCCCCTATCAAGTACCGTACCATCTAAATATGAAGAGAATGTTCCTCCAATTGAGGCATTCGCATCATATGTTTGGAATGTAAAATTATAGAATGACGTGAGCCATTTTGAGTATACCCCAAAATAACTTGTTGGGAGCATCGTCCTACCATTTGCTGTGTATTGTTGAACGATAGGTGTAATGATTGCAGTCGAATCATCTCTCTCAGGAGAGTAATGCGTAGGGTCTGTATCCGTAATCTTATAGTATGCTTGCATCTGTGTACAGACAAATGGCCCCGTAGGGCTAATCTGTACCTGACTAAAGCGCTCTTGCTGATCTCCATACTCAAAAGGTATAGATACGCGATACCATTTTGGCTCTCTTGTTCCTGGCAAATCTGCTAAATCATGGATGAATGTAGCCCAAGCATCAACGCTGTCTACTCGATCAAATAAACTATTGAGCTTCTTCTTCGTTTGAAGCTCTAAAGCTGATCGTTTATCTTGCAAGTCTACAACTTGCTTTTTTAACGCTTCTGCCTCTGCCAAAAGCTCATATACGGCGCTCTCTGAACTCATATGTATTGACCCCATTTCGCAGAAATCTGTGCACCTATACTACAGTCTTTATTCTTAGGCTACAAATTAAAATTTACATAAAAAGAAACCCCCCAGATTTTACTCTGAGGGGTTCTTCTTACTAGGCTATACTAACGCTCACGTAAGCAAGTTCACTCAAGCGACCTCTGCAAAAGGCCACTTTCGGAAATTACTGGACGTCGCGTGTGTTGTAACCGTCGATGTAAGCACGCATCATCTTGCCGACCTCAGCTGCGTTGATCGCTGCTGCAACGTCGATGCTGTCCCAAACGTACTTCTTCTCGATCATAGCGATGGCCTGGCGCTTGGTGATCGCGATTGGAAGAGGGAGGACGTAGATGCTTGGCGCAGAAGGCTCACCATTGGTGATGAGTGGGTTCGCGCTGTCACTGACGAAGCCGAAAGGACCACCGCCCGCAGGAGTCATGGTGAGGGGACCCTCGAACTCAATCTTCGTGTCCACCTGGAACTGGAAGGTTGAAGTTGAGAGTGTCCAAATCGCAAGCTCAGCGATGTTGTTCAGACCGCCACCGCTCCAAGTGGTGCTGTTAGCGGTTGTGTAGAACATGACCTCGTGGCGAACCGCAAAGGTAAGGAAAGTCTGATCGCTGAGGAGCTGACCAGGACCCTGAAGGTTCGTGCGGAGGAGGTTCCCTGCGCGAGCGTCAGAGAAGAGATTCTTCTGAGCAACTGCGAGGTTCGCTGTGTCGGTTGCGGCTGTCACACCATCGGTGATGAAGTCGGTGTCGTAGAAGAACTGAACGCGCTGCTCGCGTAGACCGAGTACCTTAGCCATAAGGCATACTCCTGTTGTTGGGTGTCCAATCACAGATATGGACAAGTGGATGAAAACAGCGAAATGCTGTTAATTTGAATTTCTAACACACGACAATTCCGTATTGCAAATTTTAGCGAAAGAAAATCAAAGCTTTTTTCATACGGAAAAATGCGCAGTTTTTAACAAGACCGAAATCTTTTTAGAATTTCAGGCAAAAAAAAGCCCCTTGGGGGGATACCCAAGAGGCTCTCTCGCCTAAGCGCTCAGCGAATTCTCGCTATGAGCGACTTAGCTCCCGCCAAAGCCCGGAGTGAACACACCATGATTGAAGAGGCCGCGAGGGGACACATCAATATTTGGCGCGTGACCAATCTTAGCGTGATTCAGAGCGCCTTGTGGGACGCTGAACTGACGCTCAGGAGCTACAGGCATCAAGCCGTTTGCTCCCTCGACTGCGAACAGCTCACCCGCAGGGTTCTTACGACTCTGACCAAGGCTTGTACCCATACCCGCATCCTCTGCTGCGCGAGCGAGGCGAGGTGTGACCAAGATCACGGACACATCACGAAGATCGCCAATACCCTCTTGCATCTTGTCAGTTGGGGTAAGCTCTTGGGCGCGAGCAATCGCATCCTCAAGCTGAGTCAGCCCTGACTGATATGTTGCGCGAGGCGCAGGGTGAAGATAATTCACCTGATCTTCGCCTGAGTAAATGTCCATGTTGTAGCCTGGCTCAAGGATGAACGCCCCCGTAGACTCAACCTGAGTTGCCTTATCGTGAATCTCAGCAATCCCTTTATTATCAGGATACTGGTTCTTCAAGCATAAGAGCGCAGCATTTACCTCAGAGATAAGCTTCTTTTCATGCGCAAGAGCATCATCGGGATCCTTCACAGAGGCCACACCGTTCTCAACCTTGAAGTCCTCCATGCAACAGAAGTGCGAGAGTGCCACAAAACCAGCGACGTTAGTGGCAACCAAGGTTCTAGCAACAATCGCGCCTGCTTGTGCTGTCTCATCAGCATCTTCCGCAGGAGAGAGCACCTTCAAGAAGTCCTCTACAGACATACTCGTAAGTTTAGGATCTACTTTACCGATGACCTCATTACTGTCTTCGGGGAGAATCATCGCACCCTGAGCAGCAAACTGAAGCGCGATCATCGGCAACACACACGCAGGGTTGACGCGAGCAAGGTCTGCCGCATACTGAATGATGTTGTCCTTGTGCTTCTCGACATTCGCAGGACATGCCGCAGACACGCCCATGCTCTCGTCACCAAGGAGACAAGCGACTCCATTCGTAGGATACTGAAGCGCCTTCAGAACAGGGTTCTCTGAGAAACGAGCACCACCAATGTTGTTCTTGAAGATGTAGCGGAGCGCAACATGACCTACAGCACCGCCAAGCATTGACGCGCCAAGCGCCTTGTTCTCGATACCATTACTATTGAGGACAGGGACGCGAGTACCTGTAAGGTAAGTGGTTGCCCAAAGCGCTGTCGCTACTGAAGTCCCATAATCCGCAGCGTGTGCGCCAATAGAACCTGCCTTTGGAGCAGCGAAGCGGTTGATCAAAGATGCTGTCGCGTGATCACTTACGAGTGCTCCTGCGCCAACACCGACTTTCTTAAGAGCGGTGTCTGCTTGGAACAGTCCCGCTGGGTTACTACGGATCTGCATGCCTTGACTTTCTGCTTGGATACGGAGTCCTTGAAGGGTGAGAATGAGCTTCTCGGTGCCACGAATTGCAGCATCGCGAGTAGCTCTACGAACATTTGAGTTGGTGCGTCTAGAGGTTGACGCAAAGTGGCGATTTACAGCGTCCTCAACAGACTCCTGAATCGTGCGCCCATCAGCGCTACGGCTCTTGAGTGAAGGGATGTTCCCATCTGCGATCTTGTTGTAAGTCGGAGCTGGAATGACCCAATTGCTCACGTTTACAGACAAGCTGTCGAGAGGCACAATCCCTGATCCTCCACTACGATACTGTAAGACGTTGAGAACGTCTGCGTATGCATCGAGGATACCTGCCGTCAGACCATCTCGGTCAACACCGCTCATCCCTGCAAGCGAGCTGTTGATGTTGTCTTGGACAAGCTGAATTTGGCTGTCTACAAGGCGCTTAAACTCAGTAGTCGCGCTCAAGACCTTGGGTGCAACGGGTCTTACAGAGATTGTAGACCCAATGTTCACCTCGCCATACGCCTTCGCCAACGCTTGGAAAGTGAGGGAGATGCCCTCTCTAACGGCAGAGGCGTCATCAAGTCCACTCTCCATCTTGGTCACATCTGCGGGACGGATCTCATCCTGCGCGTCCAAAACCTCGATATCCTCAGCCATCGTCATAGATGGCATTGGGAAGGGGTTGATGAAAGGCAAGATGTCGTTCAAGACCGCATTTTGAAGTGCAGTCTGACCGCCAAAGCAGTTTGCCGCATCTACTAAAGTTGCAGAACTCCCAGAACCAACACCATTTGCGCCACCGATCACATTCAAGAGATCAGCAACTACGCTCGCAATATCGCTAGGTAAATTTGTAGAGTTAGCCTTCAGACCGCGAATCTTCTTCGCGACTGACTTGAGCTGGCTCTTTAACTCACCCATGACACGCTTTGAGAAGTAAGTCCCCGAAAGCTCCTTAATGGCGCTCTCGATCCCACGCTGTGCAGCGCGGAGACTACCCTCAACATTACCAGTACGCACACCAAAGCGAGCGTCTCGCTCAGAGTTCACCGCAGCTTGGTAGTACGCATATGTTGCATCCACAGACTTACCGGGGAACTGCTCAAATGCTTTACGCACCTCAGCAGATGTATTCCCACCAATCGCGCCCGGGAGCAACACATCTGCCGCAGGAGCTTTCTTACCAAGGTAAGTAAGCACCGCAGCCTGAGCGTCTGCGTTTGCGAGATACTGAAGCTTAGGCCCTGCGAGTTGATAGTCAGTAGCTGCTGCATTCTCAACGTCTCGGATATGCTCTAGATCAAAGGGATAGAGCATCTCATAGACTTTACCTGCGAACAGAGTCTGTCCATTTTCCTTAGCGATCAGCTGAGTAAGCCGTTGTGAACCGAAACCAATCCCTACACGCTCAAGACGCTTATATGTCTGTAGAAGCGCTGAAGAACTTGAAGCGTTCGTCATGTTGATCGCAGCTTGGATCAAAAGGTGACAAATCACCTGCGTAGATAGCTCTGCATACTCATTGAGCGCCTTCGTTCCGTGGAAACGACTGCCTAGAGTACGGCGAAGCTCCATCTCGATCTGATCCATGCCCTTGTTAGGACCGAATGCGTTACCTAGACGGCGCGGACCGAATTTCTCAATATTCGAGGCGAGCTTTGAGTCTTCAGACTGTGCGAATTTACGGTACTCGCTGTCGCTGAGTCCTTTGGCAACGAACTTACGAGTTGCCCTCCGCTTAGTCTTTGTCGGCTCTTTTAAAGCATCTCGAATGTCACGCGACAGCTGCTCTAGAATTCTTGATGACTCAAGTCTTCTAGCCTCATCTGCCTGTGTGTATATATTCTTGGTTGACATATTTTACCTTCCTAGAATTTTAGTTACGTTGCCAAAAGAATCAGAACAGCGACTTCGATCAGTTAATCTTTACACCAAACTCTTGGTAAGTTGGCTGATTGTTGATCGAAGGGAAGACGCTGCTGAAGGCAAC
>Ga0222719_10000520_pt1 | contig 38142 bp, 61 predicted proteins | sample C33_34DmetaG_FD_165039 | JGI IMG/M metagenome (GOLD analysis project Ga0222719, IMG submission 165039) | Estuarine water microbial communities from San Francisco Bay, California, United States - C33_34D | ecosystem: Environmental > Aquatic > Marine > Unclassified | place: USA: California... | reverse complement strand
CCAACGATCCGCGGCCGAAAACCGAGCGCAGCGCCGACGACAACAAGGACTACGTTGTGGACGGCGACGGCTCCTACATCGAAGAGACCCACCAGCACTTCGTCATCATCCTGAACGAAGACGGCAGCGCTGAGACGGCCCTGATTGCGATGAAGAGCACCCAGCTCAAGAAGTCGCGCAAGTGGAACAGCATGATGAGCAGCGTCGTCATGCAAGGGAAGAACGGCCCCTTCACCCCGCCGCGCTTCTCCCACATCTACCACCTCAAGACCGTGGGCGAGGAAAACTCCAAAGGCTCTTGGCACGGCTGGGAAATCAGCCGGGAAGGCCCCATCACCGATGGCGCCCTTTACAAGCGCGCGAAAGAGTTCTCCGAGTCCATCATGGCCGGTGAAGTAGTGGTTAAGCACACCGATGATGCAGCCGTCGGGGACGACGACCTGCCGTTCTAACGCTTAACCCCCGCGGGTCGGCCCACGGCCCGCGGGACTTTCACCGGGGGACTTATGCAAGTTGAAAAATTCATGGCCATATTCGATGGCCTGAAGGAAGCCTACGGCACTTACAAAATTGAGAAGCGGCAGGACAACGGCAAGAACACGGGTAAAGCCGGCGTCGTCCGCGAACCACGGACCACGGAGCTTTGGGAAGGTCACCTCAGCGGTCAGGGCAATGCCATTGGCATCATCCCCATCAACGCAGACTCCAATTGCGTCTGGGGCTGCATCGACATTGACCAGTACCCGCTAGACCACAAGGCTCTGGTGGCAAAGATTCGGGCGGACAAGCTGCCCCTGGTGGTGTGCCGGTCCAAGAGTGGCGGCGCGCACTGCTTCCTGTTTGCCAAGTCCTGGGTGACCGCCAAGGACATGCAGAAAACGCTGACCATGGTGGCGGCGCAGCTAGGCTATTCCGGCAGTGAGATATTCCCTAAGCAGGTTAGGCTCAACCTAGACCGCGGGGACGTCGGCAACTTCCTGAACCTGCCGTACTACGACGCCGAAGACGGTCTGCGCTACGCCATCAAAGACGACGGCACCTCTGCCACCCTGGACGAGTTCATCGAGCTGTACGACGCTCACGTTCAGACCGAAGAGCAAATCGTCGGGCTTCAGAACACCAAGCCCAAGGAGCAGGTGGCCGTCAAGGATGGCCCGCCGTGCCTCCAGATACTCTGCAAGGAAACGATCAGCGAGGGCGGCCGGAACAACGGCCTGTTCAACATCGGCGTGTACCTGCGCAAGGCCCATGCCGACGATTGGCAGGACAAAATCCTCGAATACAACATGAAGTACCTTGCGCCGCCGCTGCCGCTGGCGGAGCTGAACACCGTCGTGAAGCAGGTGGAGAAGAAGGACTACGCCTACCGCTGCTCCGACGAGCCTATCTGCGGACATTGCAACAAAGACCTGTGCCAGACCCGGAAGTTTGGCATCGGCGCCGCCGTATCGAACGCGGCCATCGCCAACCTGCGCAAATACAACTCTGTCCCGCCCGTGTGGTTCCTCGACGTCAACGGCGAGCCCCTGGAGCTTGATACGGAAACGCTGCACAACCAGACGGCTTTCCAGAAGGTGTGCATGGAGCAGCTCAACTTCCTGCCCAAGGCCATGAACAAGCTCGGCTGGGAGAACCGCGTCGCCACCCTGCTGTCCGAAATGCGTGAGAACGAGGGTGCTATTATCGAAGTGGCCCAGGACGCCAGCACCTCCGGGCAGTTCTACGACTACCTTGAGGACTTTTGCCAGAACCTTCAGCAAGCCCAGGACAAGGAAGAAATCTTGCTCCGCCGCCCGTGGACCGACGAGGAGCAGGGCTTCAGCTACTTCCGCCTCAGAGACTTTGAGGCCTTCCTGCGTAAGCAGAAGTTCTTCGAGTACAAGAGCCACAAGATCGCTCAGCGCTTGCGGGATATTCAGGGCGAGAGCGTGGTGCTGAAGATCAAGGGACGGGCCGTGCGCGTGTGGCGCATCCCGGCGTTCAATAACGGCAGCATCCAGTTGGACGCACCAGAGTTTGGGGCACAGGAGAAGGCGCCTTTCTGATGAAGATCGACACGCCGAGAAACCGCGAAATACGCAGGCTGCGTAGGGAAGAGCGCATGACCCTCGAAGCCATCGGCAAACGCTTCACCCTTTCGAGGGAGCGGGTGCGGCAAATCGTGCGCGGCATTGATGCCATCTTGGGTGAACAGGAGAACGGGGATGTTTCGGATATTCGGACCGCCGGGGACAGGGAAAACAACGACGCTGCTGAACATGGTGGACGAGGCCCTGGAGAAAGGGATTAGCCCACAGAACATAGCCTTCTTAGCCTTCACCAAGAAGGCCGCCAACGAAGCCAAGGAGCGCGCAGCGCTGCGCTTCGGTCTTGATCCAAAGAACGATCTGGTCAACTTCCGCACCCTGCACAGCATGGCCCTCATGTACTCCGGCATCCGCCCGGACGAGGTGATGCAGAGCGAGCACTACCGAGAGCTGGCGACCGCCACCGGCGTGTCCCTTGTAACCGACAGCGTTACAGAAGCGGACGACCTCATCGAAGCCAGCAAAGCCTCTGACCCCATCCTCGGCCTGATCAACCTCGCTCGCCTCAAAAAGACCAGCCTGCGCGCGGAATACGACCGATCCAGCCTCAGTGATGACTGGCTCAAAGTGGAATACCTCGCCAAGGCGCTGCACAACTACAAGCAGCGCTTCGGGCTTTATGACTTCACGGACATGCTCCAAGTCTTCATCGACAACCCCCAGGTGTGCCCGCACTTCCAGCTTACCTTCCTCGACGAAGCCCAAGACCTGTCCCCCATGCAGTGGGACATCGCGCACATCCTCGACGCCAAGAGCGACAAAATGTACGTCGCCGGGGACGACGACCAAGCCATCTACCGCTGGGCCGGCGCCGACGTCGATCACTTCATCAACCTCCCGGGCGGCAGCGAAACGCTCAGCCAGTCCTTCCGCGTACCCAAATCCGTCCACCTGCTGGCGGAGAGCGTAGCCAGTCGGATACAGCGCCGCTTCCCAAAGCGCTACGACCCCAAGGAAGAGCTTGGCCGGGTAGCGCGGTGCGCGACCGTCAATGAGCTGGACATGGCCCACGGCTCATGGCTCGTCCTGTCCCAGGCCGGCTACCAGCTCCAGCCCGTGGCCAACGACCTGAAGGCTAACGGCTATTTGTTCAACTACCGCGGCTCACGGTCCGTGTCAGAGAAAGTGTCTGCCGCCGTGAACGGCTGGGAGCAGCTCCGCAAGGGACAGGAGATTAAAGGTTCCGTGGCTCGGCAGATTTACTCGTACATGAGCACGGGCTCACGTATTGCCCGGGGATTCAAGAAGCTCCCCGGCGTCGAAGACAGCACCTTGCTGAACCTCGCGCAGCTCCAGCTCCAGCACGGGCTGGTAGTGGGCGACGAGCTGATCTGGCACGAAGCCATGGACAAGCTGCCGGAGCGGGACCGGGCCTACATCGTGGCCATGCTGCGCCGCGGCGAGAAGTTCAATGGGGTGCCCCGCATCACGGTGTCCACGATCCACGGGTCAAAGGGCGGGGAGGCGGATAACGTCGTGCTGTTCACGGACCTGAGCCCGGCGGCGGATGCAGACATGCGCGTGAACGCCGATGACGTCCACCGGATGTTTTACGTGGGCGTGACCCGGACCAAGCAGAACCTCTACATCGTGGAGCCCGAGGACATTTCGAGGAGCTATGACTTGTGAGCAAGCTAGAGCAGAACCTCGCGCGCATAGACCAAATCGCTGAGCAGGCCGAGCAGGGGCAGATGACCCTGGCTGAGGCCCTGGACACCATCGGAAAAAGCCTGAAGTACCTCGACCGGTTGCATAAGCACATTCTCGAAGCCGAGCCCAGGATTCAGATCATGGACATCAAGACCGGCGCGCTTTCGCCGTACACACCGCCGCCGCAAGGGGAGGAAGAATGAGTTTACAGCTAGTGATGATGGGCCAGCAGAGTGAGTGGGTTCCGCCCCATGAGCTGCCAGACCTGACCGGTGCCAAGCGCATCGCCATCGACGTCGAAACCAAAGACCCGGACCTGAAGAACAGCGGCCCGGGCTGGGCCGTGGGCAACGGTGAGGTAGTCGGCTACGCCATCGCGACGGAGGAGTGGTCTGGCTACATCCCCGTGCGCCACCTGGGCGGCGGCAATCTGGATGAGCGCATCGTCAACAAGTGGCTGAAGAAAGTCTTCGAGTGCCCCGCAGACAAGATCATGCACAACGCTCAGTACGACGCGGGCTGGATTCGGCGCATGGGCTTTCAGATCAACGGACGCATCATCGACACGATGCTGATCGCGTCCCTGCTAGACGAGAACCGCTTCAGCTACAGCCTGAACGCCCTGTCCTACGACCACCTAAACAAGGTCAAAAGCGAGAAGGGCCTGAACGAAGCCGCCCGAGAGTTTGGCTTAGACCCCAAGGGTGAAATGTGGAAGATGCCCGCTGCCTTCGTTGGCCCCTACGCTGAGGGCGACGCTACCCTGACCTTGGAGCTTTGGTCCTATCTGAGCGTCCAGCTTGGCAAGGAAGACCTCTGGCAGATCGCAAACCTTGAGCTGGACCTCCTGCCCTGTTTGGTAGACATGACATGGCGCGGTATCCGGGTGGATATGGACAAGGTGGAGCGCACCCGGGACGCGCTGCTCAAGCGCGAGAAGCAGGTCATGGCCGAAATCACACGGCTCACGGGCCAGAAGGTAGAAATCTGGGCCGCCCAGTCCCTGGCCAAGGCCTTCGACAAGGCTGGGGTGAACTACCCGAAGACGGACAAGGGGGCGCCGTCCTTCACCAAGTCCTTCCTAACGGACCACCCCCATGATCTGCCCAAGCTGATCGTGCAAGCCCGGGCTCTGAACAAGACCTCTGGCACCTTCATCAACACGATCATGAAGCACACCCACAAGGACGGGCGCATCCACAGCCATATCAATCAGATCAGATCGGACGACGGCGGCACGGTCTCCGGTCGGATCAGCATGAACTCGCCCAACCTCCAACAAATCCCGGCCCGCGATCCAGAGCTGGGCCCGATGATCCGCAGCCTGTTCCTGCCAGAAGAGGGCGACCAGTGGGCGGCCATCGACTTCAGCCAGCAGGAGCCGCGGATACTGGTCCACTACGCCCATGTGTATGGCAAGAGCCGGGGTATGCCCCTGGAAGGCGTAAAGGAGTTTGTCGAGGGTTATCAGCACAATCCCGACATGGACTTCCACACCATGGTGGCGGAAATGGCCAAGATTCCCCGGAAGCAGGCCAAGACCATCAACCTGGGCATGATGTACGGCATGGGGGTGGGCAAGCTTTCAGAGCAGCTCGACATCCCCCTGGACGAGGCCAAGGGGCTGGTGCGCCAGTACCACGACCGGGTGCCCTTCGTGAAAGCGCTCATGAACGGGGTGACCAACCGGTTGAACGATAAGGCCAGCGGCGGCAGCGTCCGCTCCCTCCTGGGCCGCAAGTGCCGCTTCGACCTCTGGGAGCCCGATACCTTCAAGATGAACAAGGCGCTCCCGTACAAAGAAGCCATCGACACCTACGGGGCCACGACCCGGCTCAAGCGGGCCTACACCTACAAGGCGCTCAACCGCCTGATCCAGGCCTCCGCGGCGGACATGACCAAGCAAGCCATGGTGAACCTCTACAAAGCCGGCAAGCTCCCCATGCTCCAAGTCCACGACGAGCTGGCCATGTCGGTCAGCGGCCGACCCGAGGCAGAAGAGATCGCCCGCGTCATGGAAACGGCCGTGCCTTTGGAAGTCCCATCAAAGTGTGATATAGAGATCGGACCTAGCTGGGGCGAGGCCGAGTAGTTTCTCCGTGCTGCCGGTCTCAAACCATTGCCTCGCCAGGGGGTTTCTCCTCTCTCTCCCCTCCTGGCGGGGCTTTTTTAACTTGACTTAGCGCATACATTCCTAGACAATCGCAGCAGAATTGTTAGGAGCCACTATGGATACCACCCGCTGGAAATCGGTTCTGGTCCCCCGTGAGGTCTACGACGAGATCAGAGCTATCAGCAAGAGCGAAGGACGCACGATCAGCGGCCAGCTACGGCTAATGTTCGACGTCTACAAAAACTACCGCTCTCGCAAACCCTTCAACCCCGGAGAATAGGCGCCAAAACGCCTTACCTTTTCCCTACCTCTGCTGCATGGGATTTATCTTATGAACGCAAAAGACGACCTCCTCGCTGAACTCCTCGCCGACTGCTACGAGCTGTCCGAGGAATTCTTCTCCAAAGGCGACGTCTCCCGAGACACACTCCTCATCCTCGCCGCCCGTACCCGGCTCATGATCGGACAGGCCAAGGCACAGATGGCCGCTGAGGAAGCCCGGGAGACGGCTCAGAAGGCGGAGACCACGACCCGCGGCTCACGGCCCACGAAGCAGAAGAAAGCGGCTCAGAAGCCCGCACAGGGCGCCTGCGTGTACTGCGAAGGCAAGCTGACCGGCAAGCAGCGTCGCTACTGCTCCAAGACCTGCGCCACCAAGGACTGGCAGAGCCGGAACAAGGACAAGCTGCGCGCCTACTCCAAGGCCCACTACGCAAAGAAAAAGGCGGCCTAGGGGGTTGACACTCTCACATTATCGCGTATCTTTGCACTTGACCCGTCCCCCGGGTCTAGCAGCAGAAACCGGTCAGGTCTCACCCAGCCTTGCCGGACCCCGTAGCCCCCGGAGGCCTTTCCCCCTCCGGGGGTTTTTAATATGGTTGGTGGGTAGGGGATCGCGAGGGCTCACCCATGCAACGCATCGAATGGCAAGAGGACAGCGAAGCCGACGAGGACGGCGACTACAGCGCCACTCTGGTCATCATTTCCCAAGACTTTGCCTTGATTCGCCGCGCACGGCGCATGGTCAGGAGCTTACTCGATGAACCTCCCGCCTTGGGCACGGTTCCCATCAAACCAAAAGATGAAGATCAATCCTGAGTCGGATTGGACCCTGTGGCTCGCGGGGCTTTTGTTCTCGCTCGGGCTTTTGATCGCCGTGCCGGCGATTTTGCTGGCCCTGCCCTTTTGGATTGTTTCTTACTGGCTTGTCGCTCAGGATGATTAGCCAAGTCGTCCCTCACCGTTTTTGCGTCTGCCAAGGAGAAGTGCGGAGTCACGGGCCCCATTCGCCGGACCACCAGCTCACACCAGTGCAAAAAGTCTTCAGTCGGAAGCGCGCTGCGCATGTGGTTGATCTGGGAGCACACCAGCCGCAGGTTCCCCTTTCGATACCCGATACGCGCGTCGTTCTCGATGCGATCAACGCTGATCGAAGTGCCCAGCCCGTGGCCCGCGCGTACCTCCGCTATGGGCATGGATACCCAAGTCATGGCAACACCCGTTAGCGCACAACGGCCCCCCTGGTGCTCCCAAAGCTCCATCAGATAGTTCACCCCGGAGAGCCCGAAAAGGTCCGGGCATACGTACACGCCCTTGTTTCTGCGCTGGCGGCAGAGCGCGTTCCAGTTTCGAGCCAGATAGCGGCGGGGATCAGGCTGCGCGTGAAGCGTGTCACGGTCCTTGGCCCGGGTGCAGGTCTTGCAGATTTTTGTGCGATAGGTGGAATTTCGGCGCTTGTCGCGGACCACGCGGAAGCGCTCCGCGGGCAGCGGTTTTTCGCAGCGTTTGCAAACAAAAGTCTCCACCGGCAGTCCCCTCACTGTCGGTAATAGCCCGTCCTTTGATAGCACTTATTTTTTACAGAACGATGGGAAAGACAAGATGAACGAAACTGAGACAAAAGTTATACAAATGGAGTTGGATATGGCGATTGAAGTCGTCGAAGACTTTTTGAACGAGGTCGTTGACGTCGCCTGGGACCAAGCTACCGACGAAGAGTTCGATAAGGTAATGTTTGTGGAGAAAGCGTTTCGGAGGATTCTGCAATCGCTATGAGCAGCCAGATGGAGTTCCAGAAGGCCTGTCTCTTGATGGATCGACTGATCGACCACATGAGCGATGAAGGCTTTGAGCCAGACGCCGCGTTCGCCGGCGCGCTGACCATGCTGGCGTTCAGACTGTTTGAGTGCTCCGAAACGATGGACGTCGCCGCCGAGCTGATGAGCGAGTGCATCAACAGCGCCGCGATCAGAAGCCAAATGGGGGACGACGCTGGAGAGTTTGTGCTGAGAGTAGCAACCGTGCATTGAGGAGGACGCATGGGGGAATGCAGCCCGGAAGTGCGCCGCGAATGGGGGCGGCTTTTTAACCAGCGCAACGCCGCGTATCTGAGGATGCTCCAGAAATGGGGCAGGGCCCTGGAGCCATACAAAAGAGATTTAGAAGCGGCGACCGCGAACCTTCGAGCTTACGAGCGGCAGCACGGAATCCGAAGCTAAACCGCACCGAAGGGATTGTTGTCCATGATGCCTACGCGGGCCATGCCACCGCCGTAGCCCCCACCTTGCTGCATCCCCTGGCCACCGGTGATCGTCGCCTGAGCATTGCGCTCAAAGTTGTTTAGCAGCGGCACAACCTTTTGCTGGTTGAACTGCTTAATCATCTGAGCCTGGATCGGCTGGAGCAGGCCACCAATCCCACCCTGACCACCGCCTTGCCCAGGGAACTGCGGGCCGCTCATGCCCGCGCCCATTTGACCACCCATCTGGCCGCCTAAGCTCTGCGGCGCCGAAATCGGCTGCATCTGCTCAAGAGGCTGCTGCACCGGCTGAGGCGCACCCGTCGGGTTGCTCTGCTGCGCATAGAAAGCGTTGATCCGATCCCGACTGTTCATGTCGTCAAATTGACTGATCGCTTGCAGCTCCGGCGGAAGCTCAGGTGGTTGCGGAGCCTGCGGGGTGGGGCCAGAACCAAACTGAGCATTGCGCGCCCGCATCTGAGCCATCATGGCCTGAAGGCTTTCCGGGCCCTGGGTCATGATTCGCGGATTCTGAGCAACGGGTATCTGCGTCATTTCCGTAAGCCGCCCCGAAGATCGAGCCTGGGCAATCAAATCGGACAGCGTGTTTTTGTCCCGAAGCGACTTGGCAAAGGGGCTGCTCGAAGCACCGAGAATGCCGCCCGCCAAAGGGTTCGCGGCCCGCGGGTCACCGGTCTCGGCCATCGCGTTGAGCCTTTGCATCTCAGCGGGGGTCAGCATACTCACGGGCAGTGCTCCCAAAAAACTTTTGACAAGCTTACCTCTTTTAATTATGGGGCAAAAGCTATTGACCCCATAGAATAAATCCCATACCTTTGCTGGGCTGCTGCAAAGGAGATCAGCATGGGAAAGGAACACACCACCTGGGCCGTGATCCGCGAGGAAACGGCCGCCAACCCCGCCTATCGGCTCTGGCTCGACCAGAACGACTGCGGCATCTTTATGTCTGAACAGGACGCCGACGAACACGCGCGGCTCCTCCGCTCGCTCGAAGAGCAGATGGAGGGCCGCCGATGATTATCGAACGGATGCCCAAGGCTTACCAGCAAGGCTATTCTGCGTTTCAGTGGGGCGACCCGGCCCACAAGTGCCCCTACGGCAAAGCCTTTGAGCTGCGCCAGCGCACCGAATGGTTCGCCGGCTATTGGGACGCCGACACCGAAATGAATGGATTCCGTGATGCCACAGACCCTTACCCTCAATAACGCCCAGGCTCGCGATATAACCATACGTTATTTGCGCGAGCAGTATGGCGGCTTACTGGAGCTTTTCGATGATGTCAGCCGTGGCAAATGCGATGCGTCGGTGGCTGCGGAGATTCTCGTTTCCGCGGATAAGTTACTGAAAGTATTGGAGTATTTGGGTTCTGACGCGCAGTCGTCAGCATTAGTTCTTTCTGAGAACGAGCTACAGAGCTTGGTGAAAACATCTTATGAATGACGAGGGGTTTTCATGGGAAGTTGTTTTGCTGTTAGTGCTCCTCGGCGGAGTGCTTCCGATCATCGTCGGGAGCATTCTGCTATGACCTTCGCGCAAGAGCTGATGCGGTGCCTGCGCTGCGGTTTGAACCTGCAATATCAGGAGGTGGGCTCCAGATATTCACAGACCACCTATGAGCTGCCGGTTTACTACAAGCGCACCCATGGGCAGCGGACCGACGTCATGCAGGGCATCGACGTCCTGGGCCGCTACTCCTTCAAATTCGAGGACGGACGCTTCTGATGAGCACGGTGAACATGGTTTGCAAAGAGTGCGGCTCAGACAACATCTCCTGCGAAGCCGTGGTCTTCTGGCGCAAGGGCGAGCAGCGCTGGTTCGTTAGCGACGTTTCCGACGATTGCTTCTGCTACGAGTGCGACGCGCGGCGGGACTTCGATGGCGAGCCGTGGACCGGGGACTGGGACCGGTGAGCTTTGAAGCAGAGCTGCGCCGCTACCTTGAGCGCGGGATCGACTTGCAGCACCGCAGACTTGAAAGGACTCGATACCTCACGACTGGTGAGCCGTACCAAGACCAATATGAGGAGCGCGTCAAATGGCGGCAGGAGGTAGTCGTGAGGGCAGATTCGCATCTGACGCTGCCCGCAACATGGGACATATTGCCAGTCTACTTGTAAGGATTACTTAAAGGTTCGCTAACCCCGCTACGGGGTCTTGATGGACACAAAAGGAGAAGAGCATGAGCAAACACACACCGGGGCCGTGGGAAGTAGTTGAACTCGTGGATGGGTACGACATTCGCTCTCCCGAATCTCGATGCCGTATTGCAACGGCGAGCGATCCTGAAGCGGCTTGGGGCGCCATAGGGCGGGAGGAAGATGCCTGCCTAATCGCTGCGGCGCCGGAGCTGCTGGAGGCTTTGGAGTTGGCCTTGGGTTCCCACAATCGCCTTCTGCTGTCTGACCCGCCAAAAGACGCATGGGTGTTTAACGGGGTCGAAGCAAAAGCCCGAGCCGCAATCGCAAAAGCAAAGGGGGAAGAGCAATGAGCAAAGACCCACACATCTTAGAGCAAGCCCTAAAAGACGCTTGGCTCGACGGCTACGACGCCGCTGTTGCACGGATTGAACAAGACTCCGGCATCCACCCCGACCACGACTTTGAGCGGTACATGGAACAGCTCATCGAGAAGCTAGAGAATTGGCGCTCATGAGCCCCGCAGACATCGCCAGAGCCATCCAAACACACCTCGCGACCAGCGACCCGGAGAACGCGCCGAAGCGCAGCCAGCTAGACCGAGACCGCCCGGGCTATGACCAGCTCACCTTGGCCGAACGGCATTACTACTGGCCCCGGGCCCTGTACATCACACCCCAGGACGTCCTGAACAGGAGAAACGCATGAATTCATACGGCAGCATGGGCGACACGCTCAGAAGATCAGCCCGCTACTGCGGCGCGGACGTCGAATACGCCCCAGGCTACGGAGCCCACGCCTTTCGGCTCACGGTCCAAGAAGGGACGCAGCAAGTCTCAGACGTCTTCCACATCGAAACCGAAAGCGACCTCAACGCAGCCCTCAACAAACTGCTCAAAAAGGCCACCCACCATGATTGACGCCCACGCCCCAGGAGACCCCGTAAACCACCCGCCCCACTATCAGCGCGGCAGCCTGGAGTGCATCGACGCAATCACCGCCGCCGTCGAAGACAAGCGCGGCCTCGAAGCCGTCTGCGTCGCCAACGTCATCAAGTACCTCTGGCGATATCGGGACAAACATCCCGACGACCCAAGCTGCGACCCCCGCAAAGCACGGTGGTATCTCGACAGGCTGATTGAGCTGCTCGAAGAGGAGGAATTTCGCAAGGTGATGGACGAGCTGGATGACCCGCTGCCCGAGCCGCGGACCACGGCCCTTGGATCAATGGACTGAGGTGCCAACGCACCCGGGGGGCAACGGGCAGAAACCACCCCGGGGCGCGGCGGACGCGAGTCTACCACGACGCGGCACGCGCGGCGGAAGTGTTCCACGTGGAACAACCGGTGTTCCACGGCCCACGGTCCACGGATCGGGGGTCTTTTTTATGGGCTGCGTTTTGTTAAAATAAAACACATCACCCGCCCAGGAGCACCACCGTGAAAGAGAAAATGCCCGAAACCATCGACCTCCACGAAGTCTGCAACACCATCGCCAACGACCTCCAAGACGCCATCGCCCTCAACAGCTTCCCGCTCGTCATCGAAGCCATCCAGCATTACACCGGGCAGACCGTATCGCGCTCATTCCTCATACAGCGCGCTGAGAAAATCCAAGTCGGGTACGACGGTCCGTGGCCCACGGCTCAGAAACTGGTCGCCCTCTGGAATACCCTGCGGGCCTGGAGGCGCGGCGAGGTGGATGGGCTGAGGCGGTTCGCGAATGAAGAACCACGGCTCACGGGCCGGGAGCAGAAGAAGCTCGGGGAGAGGGACAAGGCGCTGCGGACCAGAATGAATTATCTGGAGGCTCTGGACTGGATGGAGCGGGAGGACCGCCGCCGTGCTTAAAAAGCCCTTCCCCTTATATAGACAGAACAACAACACATACCCAATGTGCGTCTAAAGGCCGTAACCCGTGTTTTTGTGTAACTGAGTGTCTGTATATATATATAAATCAAGGATTTAAGGGGTTACGGACTTTCGTTACATGGCCTTTTTTGAGCGTGTAACACCTTGTTTTTTAAAACACACTCTAGCTAAGTCATTGATTTTGCTAGGGCCCACTTTGACGAGGATGGATTTTTTTATGCCTAGGAAAGCCATGATCGACCCAAGCAAGCCCCGGGTGGAGACCCGAGGCCGGAAAAAGCTCACTGTCGATAGCCCTCTGACCCCCCGTCAGGAGGCTTTTGTGCGGGAGCTGGTGCTGAAGGACGGCATGATCACGAAGCGGGAAGCGGCGGAGAATGCTGGATATGCCGCTGAGAGCGCCCCACAGCGCGCCTACGAGCTGACAGACCCGAGGAAGCACCCTAACGTGGTCGCGCGCATAAACGCCCTCAGGAGCGAATTAGACGCCAAATTCGGGGTGACGTATGAGAGGCACCTTCGTGACCTTCAAGTGATCAGGGACAGAGCCTTGGAGAATGGTGCTTACTCTGCCGCTGTGCAGGCGGAGTACCGGCGCGGCCAAGCCCATGGGGACATCTACATCTCGAAGTCCGAGGTGCGCCACGGCAGCATCGACAGCATGAGCAAGGAAGACGTTCTAAAAGCCCTGGAGGAAATCAAACGTGCGCAAGGACAAGGAACCATCATCGACGTCACCCCGGAAGCCTCGGAAGAAGCCAGCGCGGCATACGATGCAGCGGACCGAAGACTCGCCGCTCCCTCTGGTGGACACGAGGGTGAGCCCGCAGAAGGTGGGCCTGAGGGAGAGGCAGCTTTGGAAGAATCTGAGGGATGGGACGAAGAAGACGAGGCCTGGGATCAGTCTGACGAGGCTTGAGACCTGGGCTACCCCCGGGGTGCCGGACGTTATGGCTTGTGACGAGGCCGGGAACTTCCACCTGATCGAGTTAAAGCACACAGGCACGGCCATCGTGGAGCTGCGGCCGCATCAAGTGGCCTTTCTGACGTCCCATCGGAGGGCGAGCGTTTGGCTTCTGGTCAGGCGTTTGCATACTCATGAGAATCGGGAGACTTCTGAGCTGTTCCTTTACCGCGGCGACCAGGCGCTGGACGTCAGGATGAACGGGCTCCACGTTGAGCCCGCGCTCTATTGGTCTTACCCGTTCGATTGGGAAGAGCTTTGGGGGTTGATCAGTCCTTTAGAATCGCATAATGTCCCATCTGAGCCGCACGGGGCGGCGTAATGGGAGAACGAGTGATGGCTGAACAGCGTGAAGTGCTTATCCGTATGGACTCTACCCAGCTTACCGAGATCAAGGAGGCCGTAGGCCCCTCTCACTTTTACAGTGCCCTGGGATACCTGTCCCAGTGGAACCTTACCTACGGTCACGTTGAGATCACCCAGGACGACACCACGGACATGGTTGCAGTGTACAGAAAAACACGAGGCGGCCCCGTTGAGTACGCCATCGGTGCCGTGTGGCATGACGACCATTACGGATTTCATAGCTAAGGAGGACGAGTGATGAAGTGGCAATCGATTGAAACGGCACCGGAGGACACGGCCTAATGTTTTTCCTGAACTGGCTTGCTTCGCTGCTGTTCGGGAAAGAGGCCGTCGAAAAGGCCCGCCGCCGTCCCGTGAGGCGAAGGCCTCGCCGCCGCTAGACCAGGGCGCCTTCGGGCGCCTTTTTTATTTTTGGAAAAACAGTTGCGCCCCTATGGGAAATGGTGAGAGGATTCGCATGGGCCTCACGGGGAGGCCCGCCCTTTACCTTTGGAGTGATGATTATGAGCAACGTCTTTCACGCGCCTTTCACCGTCGCCGGAACCCAAACTGGCCAGACTTCCTCTCGCATCGCCACGGAATGGCACACCCGTCCGATGGATGAGCGGTTCCTGTCCCTGCAGGAAATGATCGATTTCAAGCGCCGCGATTCGCAAAACCTGCGCAGCAGCATTGTGGACACTCACGATCTCGAAGTGATCGGGGACATTGATGAAAACAACCCCCGCCACGGCAGCGTCATGGTGAGCTACCGGGACGGGAACGGGGAAGGCCTGCGCCGTCCCACCCACTGGAGCATGGGCCAGCTTGCCCAACTTTCTGGCGCCCCTGCGGCCTACCTTCGCGATCTACCCGCACCCCTGGCTGCCGATTGCATACAGTGGGGCCTGCGCCACAATCGCAGCCGCGAGCAAGTGAAGGCTTACGCGGGCCCTGCGGGCACTCACCTGCGCGCCATGACCGGCCCGGATTACGGCCGGATTCAAGACTTAGAACTGCTCGAACCGATTCAGCGACTGGTCGAGGAGTCCGGTGGGCGCTGGAAAATCCCTGGCCGCCTGCTGAACTGGGCCGGGGACCGCATGACCTATGACCCGGAAGCGCCCGTGACGCTGGAAAGCACTTCCCTTTTCGCATCGGATCGGGACGTTTTTGTGTTTTTGGTTGACGACCGAAACCCGATTGAAGTTGGGCGCCTTCCGAACGGCGAGCCCGATTTAGTTTTTAAGGGGTTTTATGCGTGGAATTCTGAGGTGGGCAGCAAGACTGCGGGCATCGCGGGCTTCTATTTGCGCGGGGTCTGTAACAATCGCCTGCTCACGGGGATTCAGGATTTTCAGGAAATCCGCATCCGGCATACGAAGTACGCGCCCGACCGGTTCGCCGCTGAAGCGCGCCCGGCCCTGGCTGACTTTGCCCGCTCCGGGGCGCGGTCCTTTATCGAAACCACCCAAGCCGCGAAGGCTGCGGAAATCGCGCACGATAAGGACACGCAACTTAAATTCCTTACCCGCCGCGGGGGGATGAGCCAGCGCCTAGCAACGGCTGCGCTTTCCCGTCACCTTTCTGAGGAGGGCTGCGAAATGCGCACGGTCTGGGATGCTGCCCAGGCGATCACCGCCGTGGCCCGGGACATTCCCCACCAAGAGGATCGGGTGACCCTGGAACGCAAGGCCGGCGAACTGCTCGCCGCCGTGGCTTGATGTTTCGAGCGTGGCGCATCCCCCAGCGGGTGCGCCGTTTTTTCTGACCAGGGGCGCCCATGCGGCGCCCTTTTTTTGCCTGTCGATCTATGGGATGATTCTCATGCCCGCACGGGGCGGGCCCAATTGGGAGCACTAAAAAATGGATAACGAAAACGCTTTTATGCATCAACTCGCGGGCGCCCTGGTGGTGCTTATGCGGCCAGAAATTGAGCGCGTGGTGCGCGACATAGCGCCCGATTTCGAGCGCGAATTTGAAAGCGCCATAGAAAGCGCACTGCCCGCTGAAGTGGAGGATCAAGTGTACGCGCAGCTAGATGATCGGATGGCCGAAGCTATCGAGAGCGCGCTAGATTCGCGGCTTGATGATGCCGGCGTCGAGGATGAGGTGGCCGCCAGGATCGAGCAGGCCGTGGCCGCCGCTCTGCCCGGGGTGCTTCGCGCGGCCCTGGTGGACTTGTTCAAGCCGGTGGCGACCATTCGCGAGGATGGCGCCCTGGTGTTCACGCTTTCAAGCCACTGGGGGAAATAGCATGGATCATTCCGAAATCATCGCCGCCGCGACGGCGGAAGCGCAGCGCCAGGGTTTTGAACTTGTGGCCGTTCACGCCGTGCCTGCCCGGCAATGCGCCGTGACGCTTTGCCTTTGCCCGGGTCATCATCCCTGGGCCGTGCACACCTTCGGCGCCATTAATGGCGGATTGAATGTTGGCGGGTACCATATGACCAGGGAAGACGCCCTCGCGGAATTCGGGGACCGCCTAGATGGTGTTTTGTACGCCGCCGCCATCGCCTAGTTATCCCTACGCAATGCCAGGGGCGCCCTACGGGGCGCCTTTTTTTTGCCTTGCCCCCTATGCGGGAAAGCGCATATCATCTGCCCATGCCTGCACGGGGCAGGCTCAACAGGGGATCGAAAAAATGAAAAGCGCTGTTATCTATGAGGGCCCTTCGCGCATTGATGGCGCGCCCATCGTGGCCATTGTTTGCAAAATGCAAAGCGCCGGAAAGGCGAATCGGAAAACGGGCGATGTGGTGCAAACATACATCCTGCGCGCGGATGTGGACCCCGTCGCCGCCGTGAAAACTGGCGCGGATGTTTCAGTGTGCGGGGACTGTGCCCATCGCGGGGCTTGGGATGCTGACCAGGGGCGCATGGTGGGGCGTACCTGTTATGTAAACCTAGGACAGGGGGCGCTTTCAGTCTTTCGCGCCTATAAGCGTGGCGCCTATCCCGCCATCACTCCGCTAGCAGCGTCGCGGATCATCGCGGGGCGCATGGTGCGCTTGGGTACTTACGGCGACCCCGCCGCCGTGCCCCCTCTTAAATGGCGCGCTTTGCTGCACTTTGCTGCGGGGCATACGGGGTACACCCATCAATGGCGCCGCCGGATCGCGCAAGGCCTTAAAGGCTTGTGCATGGCCAGCGTGGAAACGGCGGGGGAAGCTTCCCAAGCCCGCGCTAAGGGATGGCGAACTTTCCGTGTCGCGCCCGCCGCCGCGCCTAACGTGGGAAGGGAAGCGCTTTGCCCCGCTAGTAAAGAGGCGGGCCAAATCCTGCAGTGTTTCGACTGCAAAGCGTGCGACGGGGCTAGCGGTCGCCGGTCCAGCATTCGGATCGCTCCGCATGGCGCCTATGCCAGCGCCGCGAATTTAGCCGGATTAGACGCGCGATTGATCGCGCGGGGGGCGTAACCATGACGCGCAATGTCCTAGCCGCCGCGCTCTGGCTTTGGTTTTGTTTTGTCTTAGTGAGCATGGCGCTCGCCTAGTCCTTCCCGATCTACTGACCAGGGGCGCTTAGCGCCCCTTTTTTATTTCTGTGCTTTGTCCTGGCGGCCGCCGCGCCTTCGATCACGTGCTGTCCTGGCGGCTGTCCTGGCCGCGCCCCTTACTTGCCCCTTATTTGTTTAGTTAAACCGGCCCAGGGCCGCGCCCCGTGCTCTCTGTAAAACCTACCGGCAGGTTTTTTCTGCGCCTGGCGGCGCCTTTCCTTCCCGATCCGGGACTAGATCGGACGCCCTGGGCCGTTTTTCGTTCGATTTTTTCGATCTATCGCGGACCCTGGTCCGTGGTCCGTGGTCCGTGGTCCCAGGGCCGCCGCCGTCCTGGCCATGGGCCTTATTCCGTGCGCGATAATAAATAACGCCAGGGCCTTAAATATATAAGCCCAGCGACTTTAATATATAAGCGCGCAAATAAGCAGCAAATAAGGCCCCCAGGGCCGGCCGCCGCGCCCCCTGGTCCGTGGTCCGTGCGCCCGGGTCCGTGGTCCGCGCCCCGTCGATCGACGCCAGGGGCCCCGGCCTATCGGGTCATCCGCCGAAGTATGCGCTTACTAACCCAAAGCTCGGGCGTCGCGGCCCCCCGCGCGGGGGGACGAGGGCAAGGTCCATGTTTTTGACAAATATTCAGCAGAAAAACGGTATGAGTATGTATATCCATACAGTTATTACGGGTTCAGTAAAAAGGGCGTCTTGGACAGTTCGCGTTACTTCGCCAAAAAGTGGCGAAATTCGCCACTTTGGTGGTCAGATTCGCCAACTTGATCTATGCGACTTTCTGTCATAGATTGCGCCAGGGGCCCCCGGAGGATTCCATGCGGATAGACGCCAGCGACGAGACTCTTCTGAAGCTGCAACTGCGCCTTGCTCAGTTGGAGAGGAACGAGCGTTGCCAAGAAAATTTTTTGGATTTCGTGAAAGCTATGTGGCCCGAGTTCATTGCTGGGCGACACCATCACATCATTGCGGAGAAGCTTGAGCGTGTAGCGCGGGGCGAGCTGAAACGTCTGATCATCAACATGGCGCCCCGCCATACGAAGAGCGAGTTCGCCAGTTACCTGTTCCCGGCCTGGATGATGGGCCGCAACTCGAAGATGAAGATCATCCAAGCGACGCACACGACGGAGCTTGCGGTTAACTTTGGGCGGAAGACGAAGAACCTTCTGGACGCGGACGAGTACAAGGAGGTCTTCCCGCAGGTGAAGCTCTCGGCGGACAGCAAGGCTTCTGGTCGCTGGGACACGGCTGCTGGGGGCATGTACTACGCCGTGGGCGTTGGCTCGAACCTCGCGGGCCGTGGTGCGGACCTTTGTATCATTGACGACCCTCACTCGGAGCAGACGGCGATGTCTGCGAACGGGTTTGAGTATGCTTATGACTGGTACACCGGGGGCCCCCGGCAGCGTTTGCAGCCGGGTGGGGCGATAGTTCTGGTGCAGACCCGGTGGTCGGAGAAGGACTTAACCGGTCAGCTTCTGAGGGCGCAGGCTAAGGACCCCTTGGCGGATCAGTGGGAGGTGGTGGAGCTTCCGGCCATTTTTGATGATGGCAAGCCGTGCTGGCCTGAGTTCTGGAGCATTGAAGACCTGACCGCGGTCCGTGCTTCGATCCCGCCGAGCAAGTGGAATGCGCAGTACCAGCAGAATCCGACGGGTGAAGAGAACGCCATTATCAAGCGGGAGTGGTGGAAGCGCTGGGAGAAGGAGTCCATTCCGCAGTTGCAGTATGTGATCCAGTCTTACGACACGGCGTTTAGTAAGCGGGAGACGTCTGACTATTCGGCGATCACGACCTGGGGTGTGTTTTATCCGCAGGAGGGGGGCCCCCCGAACCTTATCCTGTTGGACAGCAAGAAGGGGCGGTGGGATTTCCCTGAATTGAAGGCGGTTGCCTTTGAGGAGTACAAGTATTGGGAGCCCGATACGGTGATTGTGGAAGCGAAGGCTTCTGGTATGCCTTTGACCCATGAGCTTCGGCAGGTGGGCATTCCTGTGGTGAATTTCACGCCGAGCCGTGGCAATGACAAGGTGAGCCGGGTCCATGCGATTTCGCCTCTTCTTGAAGCCGGGATGGTTTGGGCCCCCGACACCACCTTTGCGGATGAGTTGATTGAGGAGGTGGCGGCTTTTCCGAATGGCGAGCATGATGATTTAGTTGATAGTATGACCCAGGCGCTTATGCGTTACCGGCAGGGCAACTTTGTGCAGTTGCCTACGGACGACTGGGAGGACGAGGACAGCTCTGTTAGGATTCCAGTCTATTACTGACCCCATGCGAGGCCGGCATGGCACAAGAAGCCCAGGGTATTGCCTCTTTGCCGATGGCTCAGGAGGTCCAGCGTGTTACCGGCGGCGGGCAAATGGCCCGTCGTCAGCGTCCTGATATTGATCCCATGAGCCGAGCCCAAGCTTTGAATGTTCTGGGTGCGATGACCGGCGTGGGTGGTTATGCCGACATGCTCGGCCAGTACCCCCAGATGCCCGCGGAAGACGTTACCGTTTCTGAAATGCTCCAGGGGCCCCCGGGCCCCAGCTTTGCAGAGAACCTTCGCGAGGGGGAGTACGTTGACGCCACCCTTCAGGCGCTGGGGGCGATTCCTCTTGTAGGCGCTGCGGCTAAAGGGGCCCGTGCGGGCCGCTTGGTCCGTAGCACCAGCGATGCTTCTGACACTTTTGGGAAAGGGGCCCAAGAGATCACACTGAGCGATCCCGTTTCCGGTGGCCGCATCAAGCTCTTGGCCCGCCCTGGAGAGCCCAATTCGGTTCTCAGCCTCTATGTTGACGAAGAGTTTCGTGGGCAGGGCGTAGGGAAGGCGTTGCAGGATGCGGCGCTTGCGGAAGGTCCGCTCATGGGACAGGTCAGCTCCAAGGCGGCGGCTGTGAACGCTTATCGCGCGGGAAGAAGGCCCGTAGATAAACCAAATGCGTCCCTTGAGGAAGTCTTCGCGGCCATTGACAGGGACTCGTCGGTAAACATGGCGACTCCCGACCTTCTTCCTTCTGCTGCTCTGAAGGGGCCCCGGGCGTTCCAGCGCGCGCTTCAGCTTGCTTCTGCCAAGCAGCTTCCTGCGGATGAGATGGAGGGGCTTTACCGGACCCTTGTCGAGATAGGGTATCCAGAAGCTACGGCGGCGAAGATTGCCCGCGGTGATTTGCCTATGGATGAGGCCAGCCGGATGGCTCGTGCTCGGGAGCAGGGGTTTAACCCGGACGATCCGGTGTATCACGGGACGGCTAACGACATAAAATCCTTTGAATACGCTGCCATGGGTGCTCGCGACCCCGGTTTTGTTGGCAAGGGTGTGTACACCACTTCTGAGCCTAAGATTGCGGAATTCTATGCAAGCCGGGCTGTGCCCCGGGGCTTGGACGCTTCTGGCCCCAATGTTATGGAGCTTTTGACCCGCGGCGGTAATTACCAGCAGCTTTCCTTAGAAGAGAAGATGCGCTTGGGCCAAGCGGTCCGTGGCAACCCTGAGATTGCGCAAAACTTGACGGACGAGCTGATGTCCCGGGGCATGATCGGTGCTGAGGTTAGGGACGCGACGGGGGCCCTGGTTGAGCGCGCAAACTACAACCCTAGTGATATACGATCCCCAAGAGCGGCTTTTGACCCTGAGCAGATGGGGTCTGCGAATATTTTAGCCTCTCCTGCGGCTGCGGGCCTTGGTGCGGCGTACTTAGCTGCGATGCAGTCTCGCAATGAGAACGAATAGGATTATGATGGACTATCCGCGAATAACGGTTAAGAGCCCGCGGCCCACGGCCCTAGAGGACAGACAAGATGGCTGAATCCGAATATCCGAGAGGCATGGGCGGTCTGATGGACCGCAACGTGCCGTCGCAGCTTGATGAGCAAGAGCTTTCTGACGAGCTGGAGATTGAGCTTCCTGGCTCGCAAGAGAATGTGTATGCCTTGATGGCTGCGGAGGGTGTGGGGGAGATTGAGATTTCGCCTACGGAAGATGGGGGTGTGGAGGTTGATTTTGAGCCTTCTGACCGTCGTGGCGAGGATGAGGACTTTTACGCCAACTTGGCGGAGGAGATGCCGGAGCGGGAGCTTGGGCGGATTTCTTCTGAGCTGATGGCGGAGTATGACTCGAACAAGGCGTCCCGGCAGGAGTGGGAGGATGCCTATGCGGATGGGCTGGAGCTTCTGGGCTTCACCTATGAGGAGCGTACCCAGCCTTTCCGTGGTGCGAGTGGCGTAACTCACCCTTTGTTGGCGGAAGCCGCTACTCAGTTCCAGGCGCAGGCTTTTAATGAGCTTTTGCCGCCTGGGGGCCCGGTGCGGACGGTGGTGATGGGCGATGAGACGCCGGAGAAGGTGGCTCAGTCGCGGCGCGTGGGCCAGTTCATGAATTACTATCTGACGAATGTCATGGAGGATTACACCCCTGACATGGATCAGATGCTGTTTTATCTGCCTTTGGCGGGCTCGACCTTCAAGAAGGTGTATTACGACGAGTCCCTGGGCCGTGCGGTGTCGAAGTTTGTCCCTGCTGAGAACCTCATTGTCCCTTACGAGACGTCGGATTTAGAGACTTGCCCGAATATTACGCAAGTTCTGCGCATGTCCATGAACGATTTGCGCAAGCGTCAGGTGTCTGGGTTCTATCGCGACATTGAGGTGCTTCCTGGGCAGAATTCTCTGTCTGAGATTGACGAGATCATCGACAAGATTGATGGCACCGAGCCCAGCAATATTGATTATGACTGCACGATCCTTGAGTGCCATGTGGATTTGGACCTTGAGGGTTATGAAGACGTCGATGAGGATGGCGAGCCCACGGGCATCAAGGTGCCCTATGTAGTCACCTTGTCCCTGGATAACGGTCAGGTGCTGTCGATCCGGCGGAATTACGCCGAAGAGGACGAGCTAAAGCGCAAGATTGCCTACTTTGTGCATTACAAGTTCCTTCAGGGCTTTGGGTTCTATGGCCTGGGCCTGATTCACACCATTGGTGGTTTGTCTCGCACGGCTACCGCGGCGCTCCGCCAGCTCATTGATGCCGGTACGCTCTCGAACCTTCCTGCGGGCTTCAAGGCCCGTGGGCTGCGGGTCAGGGACGATGATGAGCCGCTCCAGCCCGGTGAGTTCCGTGATGTGGACGCGCCCGGAGGGGCCATCCGCGATAGCCTCATGCCGCTGCCCTTTAAGGGGCCCGACCAGACTTTGTTCAATCTTTTGGGCTTTGTGGTGCAGGCCGGTCAAAGGTTTGCCACGATTACGGACCTGAAGGTCGGTGATGGGAACCAGCAGGCGGCTGTGGGCACCACCATGGCCATGATTGAGCAGGGCACCCGGGTGATGAGTGCGGTGCATAAGCGCTTGCACTACGCCATGCGGCAGGAGTTCAAGATTCTGGCCCGGGTGATGAGCGAGTCGCTCCCGCAGGAATATCCTTATTCCGTGGCCGGTGCTGACGGCACCGTGATGGCTGAGGACTTTGATGATCGGGTGGATGTAATCCCGGTCAGCAATCCGAACACCTTTAGCCAGTCGCAGCGTATTTTGCTCGCGCAGACCAAGTTGCAGCTCGCGGCTCAGGCACCAGAGATGCACAACATGCCTGAAGTGTTTCGGGACATGTATGAGGCGCTGGGGGTCACGGACGTTGATCGCTTGATGAAGTCGGTGCCGGAGGACGAACCACGGCCCACGGACCCTGCCCAGGAGAACATCAACTCCATGGACAACATCAAGCTGCAAGCCTTTGAGGGCCAGAACCATCAGGCGCATATCATGGCGCACTTGGTCTTTGGGTCTTCTGGCATGGTGGCTCAGTTGCCGAACGTGGCTATGTCGCTTCAGAAGCATGTGATGGAGCACGTAAAGATTGCGGCGCAGGAGCGCGCGGCCCAGCAGGTGGCTCAGATGCAGCAAATGCCTCCTGAGCAGATGGCGCTTCAGGTTGCGCAGATGGAAGCGCAGTTCATGGCTGAGGGGATGCAGCAGATCAAGCAGCTTTCGGCGCAAATCTCTGGTGAGGGCCAGCAAGGGCCTGATCCTCTGGTGCAGCTCAAGCAGCAGGAGCTTCAGTTGGATGCGCAGGCTCAGCAATCGGATGCTGAGATTGATCGTGCTAAGCTGGAGCTTGACGCGCAGAATCAGCAGATGCGGGCTCAGCAGTTCCAAGAGCGCTTGGCGGCTCAGGAGCGGCAGACCCAGGCACGGATTCAGTCTGCAATGGAGCGCGAGCTTCTGAAGTTGCAGAATCAACAGCGAGGGCAGTGACATGGCGGCAGTTAAGATTGTGACCAACAAGCCGGGGCCCGCGCCCAAGGCTGTGGAGTACGCGGACATCAAGGGTCAGGGCCGGATTCCCTATGGCAAGACGGCGGACGCCCCCATGGGCGGTGATACGATGAAGACTGCTACGGCCCGCGGCATGGGTGCTGCGAAGCGTGGTGGTAAGTATCTGACCTGCTGACATGCCCCTTAAAAAGGGCAAGTCTGACAAGACGGTCAGCGCGAACATCAGTAAGCTTGTGGGGGAGGGGTATCCTCAGAAGCAAGCTATTGCTATTGCGCTGGAGGAAGCTGGACGGTCCAAGCCTCAGAAAATGGCTAAGGGCGGTGCGGTAAGGAAGCCGAAGGGTCGGATTGTGAAGGGTTTTAGTCCGATTGCGCGACCGCAGAGGTTCAAGGGAGTTTTCTGATGGGTGGCTTTAACGTCAATTTGCCCGGTCTCAATTTTAATCTGACGCCCGAGGCGATTGATGCTGCGCGCGCTGCGCAGGGGTTGCCGCCTTTGAACCCTCCTCCCGTAGCGGCTCCGCCCCCGGGCATCCCGGCAGCGCTGCCTCCGGTAGCTTCTCCAGCGGGCGATCCCACCATCGTGCAGAGCCCGGTGCAGGCCTTTGCGGGCCGCCCTGAACCCATGGCAGAACGGCCTATCATGGGCCAGGGCGTAGGTTCTTTTCTTCTAAATGAACGCTTTGGGCAGAACATCCCGGTTGAGCCGCGCATTCCTGCGCAGCCGGTTCCTGTTGCCGCGCCCCCTCCCGTAGCGGCAGCTCCACCACCGCCTCCTGTAGCCGCCGCGCCTCCGCCTCCGCCACCGCAGGTAGCGCCGCCCCCGCAGGCTATGCCTCAGCCGCGGGATATGTTGGGAAGCATGGCGCTATCTGCGCCGAGCGAGCGTTTTGAGCCCGTACAGGCCGACCTTCCTGTTCAGCCGGCACCAACGCCCGCACCTGTTGCGACACCGCCGCCCCCACCTCCTCCTCCGCCCCCGGTTATGCCTATGGCGGACAGTGAAGGGGTGTCGATTAATATTCAGCCGCCGGTGGTTGCACCTCCGCCGCCTCCGCCGCCCCCGCCGCCTCCGGCCCCTGTTGCACCGCCGCCTCCGCCCCCCGTTGTGGAGCAGCCGGCACCGCCCCCGCCGGTAGAGCGCACGGCGGCACCGATTGCAGTGGCCCCTGTCACGGATCAGGGTATTGGCGCACTGAGCGCCGCGGGTATCGGTGCCACCCAGTACCAGGGGCTAGAAGGTTTTGACCCGGCCAATCCTTTGAATCCGGTAGCGGCTCCCGCAGCCGCGGCACCGGAAGAAACTTACACGCCTCCTGCCACAGCAGGCAGCACCTACATTGGTTCGCCGCCCGTGGGCTATCAGGGCGGTGGCGGGGAATACAACCCGCAAGACGGTTACACGGACGAAGACCGCATTGCTGAGGACGAGTGGTACGCCTCTCAGCGCAAAGCGGCCCAAGAGGAAGAACCGGCCCCTGAGCCGCCTCCTCCCCCGCCGCCGGTAGAACCTCCGCCGGAGGATTACACGGAAGTTCCTGACGATACGGTCGTTATTGTTCCCCCGGACGATGGGGACGAGGAGCCGCCGGTATCGCCTTACGACCCGGAGCCGCCTCCCCCGCCTCCGCCTCCTCCCCCTTCGGGTGGCGATGACGGACTTTTCACGCCTGTTCCGACGCAGCCGCCGGAAGACGATGGCGTGGAGGTGTTTCTTCCTGACGAGAAGCCCACGGAAAAAACGCTGCCGCCAAGAAAAACCCCGGATGCTGGCCCCTCGCAAAAGCCTACTGATTCGGAAGTGGTGATCACTGAGCCGGACACGGGTGGAGAGACCACGGAACCGGTAGATGAAACGCCTACGGTCCCGGTGGACGAAACGCCGTCTGAGCCGATTGAAATTGAGCCGGAGCAGCCGCTGCCGTCTTATCGGTACACGCCCTATGTCCCGGCGGCGTTCCAATATCTCTTGCCAGACGTTGCTCGGGGGTTCCCTGGCGCAAACCTTCGTCCGTTTACCGGCGGGGTGTCTGATTCCGATCTGGATGTCGGGTACGGAGACGTTACGGCCCCGGAGCTGAGCTTGCCCCCGGCAACTTACCAGCCAATCCCGTCGTTCCAAGTGGCACAGCCGGAGTATGTGCAGATTGAAGGCCCGTCGGCCCCGGTCGTTGATCCGTTTGCCACGCCGATTCAGCCGGAATTTGCGCCTCTGCCGAGTTATGAGCGCGCAACTTACTCGCCTCAAACACAAAAGATGGTTGACCAAATCCTATCTGAAGAGGAAATGGCTAATCCCTTTATGAATCCGTATTTACGGTCTGGGGTCTTTGGCGGCCGTTGATTATTTCCCATAATAATCAATAGTTAGCGATTATTTGTTGCCAAACGTCTTCTGATATATTCGCCCCCTAGACGGGCTCGCATAGGGGGCGGGCATGTGGTTGATCCAATTACCGCGTTGGCGGCAGCAACAGCAGCTTTTAATGCCATAAAGAAAGGTTTTGAGATCGGCAGAGACCTTGAGTCGATGGCCGGTGACCTCGGTAATTGGATGGGAGCTATTCAAGACCTCACTGATGCCGAAAAGAAGGCTAAAAACCCTCCTTTATTCAAAAAGATTATAAACAGCGCTTCTGTCGAGCAGGAGGCCATGCAAATCTTTGCTGCGAAGCAGAAAGCTAAGCAGATGGAGGATGATCTTCGCGAGCACATAAAATGGACCTTTGGCGGCAATGCCTGGGAAGAGATTTTGGCCATGCGCGCCAAAATTCGGCTCGAACGTGCCGAAATGGTCCGGGCTCAGAAAAAGCGCCGTGCGAAGTTTAAGGAGCGGTCCTTTGCCACGATTGCGGTGCTGGTCACACTTGCGTTAGGCTCTGCGGGTATATGGGGCCTTATTGAATTTCTCGTAGCGATGAAGGGCAAAGCATGAACTTCAACAAGATCAAGAGCTTGATTGGGGCCGTGGCGCCCACCATTGGTTCTGCGTTGGGCGGCCCTTTGGGTGGTGCGGCAGCGCAGGCCGTGGCCCAGGTGCTGGGGGTCGATCCTCAGAAACCGAAGGAGATTGAGCGCGCCCTTCAAACGGCTACGCCGGAGCAGCTCGCGGAAATTAAAAAGGCCGAGCTTGAGTTTGAAGCCCGCATGAAAGAGCTTGAGGTGGATGTCTTTGCTCTGGAGACGAAGGACATTCAGCATGCCCGCGAAGCGCACAAGAACGATTGGACGCCGCGGGTTATTGCCCTACTGTGCGTATTCTTCTTTGGGGGCTACATCTTCAGCGTCACCTTTATGCCCCCGGAAGCCAACTCGGAGGCGGTGATTAACCTTGTTCTCGGCTATCTGGGCGGCGTTGTCTCGGCTATTGTCAGCTTTTATTTCGGGGCCAGCCAAAAACAGGACTGATATGAAGATTAGCGATGAAGGACTTGCGCTCATCAAACATTTCGAGGGATGCCGTCTTGAGGCGTATTTATGCCCTGCTGGCGTATGGACTATCGGTTACGGTCATACTCGTGGCGTTAAGGATAGTGACGTCATAGATCAGGAGGCTGCTGAGGCTTTCCTGATTGAGGACTTGGAAGAGTTTGAGGGCTACGTCAACAGCATGACGGAAGTGGCCCTGAAGCAGCATGAGTTTGACGCCATGGTGGCCTGGGTGTTTAACCTCGGCCCGGGCAACTTCAAAGAGTCCACCCTCCTGAACCGCATCAATTACGGCCCCTTGTCGGACGTTCCTTTCCAAATTCAGCGCTGGAACAAGGCCGGCGGCAAGGTGCTTGAGGGCCTTGTTAAGCGCCGGGCGGCCGAAGCTGCGCTCTGGAAGGGCGAGGACTGGCGCGAGCACGTTTAATCTGCGACCAATCGTAGCCCTTCCCATATAATCCATGTTAGTCTGCGCTCACCTTCTGACGTTACATGGTGGGGTATGAATGACATTTACTTCGCTGAAGCGGTGTTTAGGATCATCCGCGAACGGCGCCAAGCAATCATTGATCTTTTGATCTACAAGCATGTCAAAGACATGGAGCACTACCGCGAGTTGACCGGCAACCTTGATGCCCTCGACTACGTGGAACAGGAACTCAAGAGCCTGCTAGAAAAACAGGAGCACAGCGATGACTGAAGCAGCAGCCGCCGTCGAACCGACGGAGGAAGTGGCGAGCCTTGAAGAGGCTTATGTTGAGCCGGAGAAGCGGGTACTGAACCCGGAAGCTATCGGCAAATCCCTCCTAGACCGTATGCCCACCCCCACGGGTTGGCGAATCCTGATCCTCCCCTACCAAGGCAAAGGCAAGACCGAGAGCGGTCTGTATCTGCCTGACGATGTGGTGGAAAAGAACAAGGTATCCACGCAGGTCGGCTATGTGCTGAAGGTCGGCCCTCTGGCGTACAAGGACACGGAAAAGTTTCCCTCTGGTCCCTGGTGCCAAGAGAAGGACTGGGTGATGTTCGCCCGGTATGCCGGCAGCCGGTTTGCCATTGACGGGGGCGAGGTTCGCATCTTGAACGATGACGAAATCCTGGCCCGGATCATGGACCCTGAAGACGTTCTGCATTACTAGGAGGCGATATGTCTGAAGCAGAGAATCAAGTCGATCTTGATTTTGGGGATGCTCAGGAGACGGAAGTAAACTTCCCTGATACTGAGGAAAGCCCAGGTCAGGAACAAAGCCGAGCCCCTGAGCCGTCTGAGGCGGATCAGGAAGATAACTTCTCGAAGGCCGAAACGGCCACGCAGAAGCGCATCAATAACCTGACCAAGCGGATGCGCGAGGCTGAGCGGCAGCGGGAAGAAGCGCTCCGCTATGCGCAGTCCGTGCAGAGCGAAGCTCAGCAAATCCGTCAGCGGATGGAAGCTCTGGACACGAATTATGTGTCTGAGTACACCAACCGGGTCCAGTCTCAGACTGAATATGCGGAGAAAGAGCTGGCCCGTGCCATTGAAATGGGTGACAGCCAAGCGGTCATTGAAGCCCAGCGCAAAATCACCTCTCTGGCCATTGAGTCAGACCGGGCTCGCCAAGCTCAGATGCAGCAAGAGCGCTACCGCCAACAGCTCCAGGCTCAGCAAGCGGCTCAAGTGCAGCAGCCCATGCCGCAGCAGCAGCCCCGGCGCCCTGATCCCAAGGCTGAAACCTGGGCCTCCCGCAACACTTGGTTTGGCCAAGACGAGGCTATGACTTATGCCGCTTTTGGTATTCACAAGAAATTAGTCGAAGATGAAGGGTTTGACCCTCAATCAGACGATTACTATACTGAATTAGATCAGCGTATTGCCGCGGAGTTTCCGCATAAGTTAGGCGCTGCAACTAAAACTGAAGGTAATCGACGGCCCGCCCAGACTGTCGCTCCCGCTAGCCGGGGTAATTCTGGGCGCAGAAGTGGGAAATCGGTTCGACTCTCCCCGAGCCAAGTCGCTATAGCGAAGAAACTGGGAGTGCCACTGGAAGAGTACGCTAAGTACGTGAAGGAGTGAGCGAAATGGACGAGTTAACGAACGATATGGAGTTCAGCGGGTCCGTTAAGCGCACTTCTCGCGCTAAACAAACAAGGGATGCAACGGCTCGGCGTAAGCCGTGGGCTCCTCCGTCAATGCTGGATGCACCGCCTGCCCCTGACGGCTTCAAGCATCGTTGGATTCGTGCGGAAACGCGCGGTTTTGATGATCGCAAGAACGTCAGTGCCAAGATGCGTGAAGGCTGGGAATTGGTCCGTCAGGACGAATACCCGGACTTTGAAGCACCTGTGGTTGAATCAGGTAAATACGAAGGTGTGTTCGGGGTCGGCGGGTTGCTTCTTGCGCGGATTCCTGATGAAACCGTCGCGGAACGCACCGCTTATTTTGCTCAGCGCTCTGCTGATCAGATGGCGGCTGTGGACCACGACATGATGCGCGAGAATGCACACTCAACCATGACGATTAGCAAGCCTGATCGTCAATCCCGTGTAACTTTCGGTGGTTCTCGGAAATAGGACCACATAGGAGACTACTGTTATGGCAAATGCAAATACTGCCTACGGTCTTCGTCCTATCGGCCTCGCTGGCAGCGGCGTGAACTCGACTGGGGTGACTCAGTACGAAATCGCTTCTGACAACACCAATGCTATTTATCAGTACGGCATCGTGGTTCCGACCGCGGATGGCGTTATTGATTATGCTGGCGCTACCTCTGGTGGCACCACGCAAGCTCTTGGTGTGCTGATGGGCGTTGAATACCAAGACTCGGTTCAGAAGAAGCCTGTCTTCCTGAACTACTGGCCGGGGTCCGGCTCCGTGAGCGTTGACACGAACTATCCTGTCAAAGCTTTCGTTGCTGACAACCCCAATCAGCTCTTCAAAGTCGCTAGCGACGCCAGCCTTACGGACCGTGCAACGGCCCTGGCCACGGTGTTTGCTAACGCTTCGCTGGGCACTTCGGCCCGTGCCGGTTCTACCGACACTGGCTCCTCGACCAGTGCATTGAGCGTGTCCTCCGTCAATACCACGGCTACCCTGCCGCTGCGTATTGTGGGCATCCTCGATGATGAGGCTAACAGCGACTATACCGCTGCTGGCATCCCGCTGATCGTGCGTCTGAATGCCCATTTCAACGCTGCCACCCGTCGATTTGATTCGCAGACCACTGCGGATTCGACCGGTCTATAAGGAGGCTGACAAATGGCGATTTCACGCGCACAACTAGCTAAAGAGCTGGAGCCCGGACTCAACGCCCTTTTCGGCCTTGAGTACAACCGGTATGAGAACGAGCACTCTGAAATCTTCGAGGAGGAGTCTTCGGACCGCGCCTTTGAAGAAGAAGTGATGCTCGGTGGCTTCTCCACGGCACCTGTTAAGGGCGAGGGCACTGCCATCACCTTTGACGACGCCCAGGAGACGTACACGGCTCGCTACCAGCATGAGACGATTGCTCTCGCCTTCTCCATCACCGAAGAGGCCATCGAAGACAATCTCTATGATCGTCTGGCTTCCCGGTACACGAAGGCGCTGGCTCGTTCCATGGCGCAGACCAAGCAAATCAAGGCTGCCGCGATTCTGAACAATGCGTTCAGCACCGGCTCCCCGGTTGGCGATGGCGCTGCTCTCTGCTCCTCGGCTCACCCGAGCCTCTCCGGCAACCAGCGGAACCTTCTGTCCGTTGCCGCAGACCTCAACGAGACGTCCCTTGAGCAGATGCTCATCGACATCGCGGGTCTGACCGACGAGCGTGGTCTGAAGATTGCTGTTCGCGGCATGAAGCTGATCATCCCGAAAGAGCTGCAATTCGTTGCAGAGCGGGTGATCAACTCCAACCTGCGTTCTGGCACGGCAGACAACGATCTGAACGCCATGAAGTCCATGGGGATGCTTCCCGACGGTGCGGTGGTTAACCACTTCCTCACCGACACGGACGCCTTCTTCATCAAGACTGATGCGCCCAACGGCTTCAAATACTTCAACCGTTCGCCGATCAAGACGGCAATGGAAGGGGACTTTGACACCGGCAACATGCGCTTTAAGGCGCGTGAGCGTTACTCCTTCGGCGTGTCCGACTGGCGTTGCGTGTTTGGCACCCCCGGTGCTGCATAAATCATCTTTTGATGATTCGAGGGGGCCTTCGGGCCCCCTTTTTATTTGCTCCGAATAAGGGTATAAATGGGTCAGAACCCTGACAGACCCACCTGGGTCTGACACTAGCCACGACAGGAGATTCTCAATGGCTAACTCCACCTTCAATGGACCCGTCCGTTCTGAGAACGGCTTTCAGTCCATCACCAAAGCTGCCGCTACCGGCGCTGTGACCGTTAATTCCACCTATGCCACCGACGCCACCATTGGCGGCAACCTCGACGCCCAAGGCACGGCCAACGTGTTTGTGGTCCCGACTTCGGACCCCGGCGTGGCAGGCGCGCTTTGGAATAACGGCGGCACCCTGTCCGTATCTGCGGGCTAAGGCCTGACTCATGGCTGATGCCGTAACGACCCAGACCATCATTGACGGCCCGCAGACGGCCGTCATGAAATTCACCAATATCAGCGATGGTACGGGTGAATCTGCGGTCACCAAAGTCGATGTTTCTGCGCTGAACCCCAGTGCTGATGGCGATCCCTGCACGGGGGTGGTCATTGAGCGCTTGTGGTGGCAGTGCATTGGCATGAAGGTCCAGATTCTCTGGGACGCCACGGCAGACCAGTTCTGCATTGAGCTTGGCGAGAATCAGAGCGGGAATCATGACTACACCGACTTTGGCGGCCTGACGAACAACGCTGGGGCAGGCAAAACCGGCGACATTAAGTTCACCACCGTAGGCCACACCCTGGCTGATACTTACACGGTGATCATGTACTTGAAGAAGAAGTACAACTGAGGACTAAGCCATGGCCCGTGAAGTCAGCTCAATAAGCCGTGTAGGAACGAGCGAGCCTTTTGAGCTTCAGGTTTCACGCGGCCATGTTGCTTACCACCAGACCCTTTTCAAATACGGCTACAACCCCCTTATCATCAACGTCAACGAGACGATCTGGGACGGTGGCGGTATTTACAGCTACCCCGGCTCTGCCCTTGCGATGACGGTAACGTCCGCGGGCGGTGCTACTGACGAAGACGTCAAGGTTACCGTAGTGGGCCTGGACGGCGATTTTGCTGAAGCTCAGCAGGAAGTGACTCTCAACAGCTCTGGCACGGCGACCACCACCCAAACCTTTCGGCGCGTGTTCCGCGCCTATGTTTCGGGCAGCCAAGCCCCGACGGGCAACATTACGATTGCCAATGGCGGCACGACTTACGCTCAGATCACCAACGGTGAAAACCAGACCTTGATGGCGGTGTACACCGTCCCTGCGGGCAAGACCTTCTACTTGACGAACGGCACGGCCACCCATGGTACGGGTACCTCCGGCGGCGTCTTTATGACCGTGCGGTTCATGATTCGCGAGTTTGGCGGCGTCTTCCGCACCGCGACCAAGATCGACATCGTGGAGAGCGAAGTTCTCTTTCCCTTCACATTTCCCCTGCGTCTCCCTGAAAAGACCGACCTTGAGGTGCGGGCGATCTGTAACAAGAACCAGAACAACGCCGTGAGCGCGACCTTTGAGGGGGTTCTTGTGGACAACGGTGAGGCCCTAGCCTGATGGCCACGACCAAAGATGTAACGCGCCTGCCTTCGGGTCGGCTCAAGTACAGGGGGGAAACCTTTGCTGGATACAATAAGCCTAAGCGGACCCCTGGAAAGTCTAAGAAGTCTGCTGTACTCGCCAAGAAAGGATCAGACATCAAACTGGTTCGATTTGGCGATCCCAACATGGAAATCAAAAAGGACCAGCCGGGCCGCCGGCGTAACTTCCGAGCGAGACATAACTGTGCCTCAGCAAAAGACAAGTTCAGCGCGCGCTACTGGAGCTGCAAAGCGTGGTAGCAAGAAGGTCGTTTTAGACCCTTCTCGCTTGACCATGAAAGACTTACTCGGCCGGTTAGAAAAGCATGAGGCGGAGTGCAGCTTGCGGTATCAGCGCATTGAAGAAAAGCTCGCTGAAAATAGCGACGCCATGGAAAAGATGGACAAGAAAATCGACAAGTTCGACGGTCGGTTGTGGGCCATTGTGTTCGCTGTCCTTCTGGGCCCGGCACTCACTATCTTGCTGACCAAGCTCCTGGGAGCCCTTTGATGCCTGCCGTCCGCACTGGTCCCAAGCCTAGCAAGTGCGGCGTCACTTATTTCCGCAAGGGCGGAGCTGTGCCCAAGAAGAGCAAGGGCAGCAAGATTTGCCCCGAAGGCAAGGCTTGGGCGAAGCGCACCTTTGACACCTATCCCAGCGCCTATGCCAATCTGGCGGCGTCGAAGTATTGCAAAGACCCCAACTACGCCAAGAAATCCAAGGGCGGCAAGCGGAAGGGACGCTGATGGGCAAGCTTCAGGAGTGGCTAGATGAAGAATGGGTACGCATTGATAGCTCGGGTAACATCGCGGGCGATTGTGGCACTTCAAAAAATAAGAAGAACCCAGATAGATGTTTGCCTCGAAGCAAGGCGCAGGGTCTTAGTAAGTCTCAGCGCGCTTCGACAGCTCGCAAAAAGAAGCGAGAAGGCGCTAAAGGCAAGCAGGTGGTGGCAAATACTGAAAGCGCGCGGGTAGTACGCAAGCGCAAAGGCGGTGTGATCGCCCGGGGCTGCGGCTCGGTGCTGAACGACCGCCGCAAAGTGACCAAGGGCTCGGTCACGCGGGTATGAGGGCGGCAGCCTTCCTCACGGGCGACGAGCGCAAGATCGCGGAGGAAATCCGTGATTGGTCTGCCTCTGTTCTGGAGGTGGAGAATGAGTTTTTCCACAACCTACCGCCTTGTCCCTATGCCAAGAAAGCGTGGCAAGAAGAGCGCGTCGGCTTCAAATTCAAATACGAAAACGGCTACCAAGAGCTGTACTCCTGCCTTTCCCAGTGGGAAGACACTCTGGATGTGCTTTTGGTTGTTGATCGCTGTTATGAACCCGATCCTGGCCGTTTCCATGATTATCTGGATTCATTGAACGAAGCTATCGCAAACGGGTTTTTCATAGACAAAGACTTTTGGGTCATGGGGTTTCACCCCGATGATGAACCAAACGAATACTTGGACGATGAATCATTCACCCATGTCATGGATGAGCCCTATGCGATAATCTTTCTTCAGCGCCTTTCCGCGGTTCAGGATGCCGCAGACAAGCTTGCCAAGAACGGCTACTATGATACGTACTTTGACGAGTATGACGTCGAAGACCTTTTTGCCAAACGAGCCGAACTTTACAGGAGGCTAACCCATGGCGATGAAGCCGCGTAAGATGATGCGAGGCGGTGCTCCCAAGAAAATGCGTGGGGGCGGTATGGCGAAGAAGCCTGAAATGATGGCTAAAGGCGGCATGACCGTCGCTGATCTCCGCAAAGCCGCTAAGGACAAGGGCTACAAGCTGGTTAAAGCAGACTGATCATGGCTACTTCGGGCAGCAAAGACTTTGAGCTGGACGTCTCCGATTACATTGAGGAGGCGTTTGAGCGTTGTGGGTTGGAGGTTCGTACTGGTTACGACATGAAGACCGCTCGGCGCTCGCTCAATCTCATGCTGGCTGAGTGGGCAAACCGCGGTCTGAACCAGTGGACCATCAAGAACCGGTCGGTGACGATGGTCGCCGGGACGGGCAACTACACGCTGGATGCCGATGTGATCGACGTCCTGTCTGTGGTTGTCCGTCGCGACGGTACGGATTACTCCCTGGAGCGCCTGTCTCGGGATGAGTATCTGAGCATTCCGAACAAGACGACGCAGAGCCGTCCGAACCAATTCTTCTTGGATCGCCAGAACACGCCGGTGCTGAAGCTTTGGCCCGTGGCCGAAAACAGCACGGATGTGGTGATCTACGACTGCCTGACGCGCATGGATGATGCGGACACGTACACCAACACCATGGATATGCCATTCCGCTTCTACCCGTGCCTTGCTGCCGGGCTGGCCTACTACATTGCCATGAAGCGCGCCCCTAACCGTATCCAGCTCCTGAAGTCGGTGTACGAGGAGGAGTTTGAGCGCGCCATGCAGGAGGATCGCGACCGTGCGTCCTTCAACGTCGTGCCCCAAAACCAGTATTTCAGGTCTGTCTGATGGCTAAGTTTGCGTCAGGCAAATACGCCTACGCGATCTCGGATCGCTCAGGGCAGCGATACCGCTATCAGGACATGCGGAAAGAGTGGAACGGCCTGCTTGTCGGTAAGGACGAGTGGGAGCCGAAGCACCCGCAGCTTGGGCCGTTTCGGAAGGTGGTGGACCCGGAGGCTTTGCGCAATGCGCGCCCGGACCGGGTAGAGCCCCTGGATGTGTATGTGTGTGTCCCCACGGTGGAGCAACCGGCCCCGCGTCCCACGGTGGTTTATGCCAAGGTCGGTAGCGTAACGGTGACGACGACATGAGCTTTACATACGGTGAGCTAAAGCAGGCGATTCAGGACTACGCCGAAAACGACGAGACGACGTTCGTCAACAACATTCCGATCTTCATCAAGAACACGGAAGAGCGGATTTTGAAGAACGTCCAGCTCAGCTTGTTCCGAAAGAACGTGAGCGGGTCCATGACGGCCTCGAACCAGTATCTGGCCGTGCCTTCGGACTTCCTGGCGCCGTTCTCCCTGTCCTTCACCAACGGCAGTGGCGATAAGGTCTTTGTGGACTTCAAGGACGTTGATTACGTCCAGACGTTCAACCCGGACGCCACTACCACCGGCGCTCCGCGGTACTACGCGGTGTTCGACATCGACTATTTCATTCTGGGCCCAACCCCGGACAGCTCCTACAGCTCGGAGCTGCACTATTACTACCGGCCCGCCAGCCTCACCGTAGGCTCGGATTCCGGTACGACTTGGCTCAGTGAGAATGCGTCCGTGGCCATGCTCTACGGCTCCCTGGTGGAGGCCTATACCTTCATGAAGGGCGAGCAGGACATGATGCAGATGTACTTCCAGAACTTCACCCAGGCGCTTGGCTCGCTCAAGCAGCTCGGGGAGGCGAAGGAAGTTACGGATGAGTACCGTACTGGTATGGTTATCAGGCCGAAACAATGAAGATAGACCCGATACAGCTCAACCCCGAGTTTCAGGTGGAAGTTAGGACCACGGACAATCGTGGTTTTACGCCGGAAGAAGTGGCCGAGTTGTGCGCCGAGAAGATCATTTCCATTTCTGACGACGCAAATCCGGTAATACGGGATCAGGCAAAAGCTTTTCGCCGTCGGATGGTTAAGGTATTAGAATACTATATGCGGCAAGCCATCCGCAGCGACCGGACGACCGTATACAATGCGTTGATTGACGCCGGCCAAAAAGATTTGGCTGAACTCATAAGGAGACTGTGACATGGCCTTCACCGGCAACTTTATGTGTACGTCCTTCAAGAAGGAACTCTTGTTTGGGGCGCACGACTTCGCCAATGGCGCGGACACGATGTACATGGCTCTGTACACCTCCGCGGCCACTCTGGATGCGTCTACGACGGCCTACTCGGCTACGAACGAGACGAGCGGTACGGGCTACACGGCGGGCGGCCAAGCGCTGACCAATGTTGATCCCACGACCAGCGGGACCACGGCTTTCACCGATTTTGCGGATGAAACGTGGACCACGGCGTCTATCACTGCCCGGGGCGCGCTGATCTACAACAGCACCCCGAACACGACGTCCATTGCTCTGACCAACCCGGCGGTAGTGGTGCTGGACTTTGGCGCAGACAAGACGTCCACGGCAGGTGACTTCACCGTGGTGTTCCCGACGGCCGACGCATCTAACGCCATCATCCGCATCGCCTAAGCCCTCTCATGGCGTCCTCGACGTTATATGAGGGCTGGGGTCGAGCGGGATGGAGCGAAGGCTCCTGGGGCACCCCACTTCTTGTCGTCAACGTCGATGGCGTCGCGGCAACGGGCGCTGTTGGCTCCGTAACCGTCGTTGCGGAAGCCAATGTCTTTCCTACGGGCCTTGAGGCCTCCGGTGCTGTCGGCACCGTCACCGTTGATGCAGAAGCCAACGTTCCTGTTACGGGCATCGCCGCCACCGGCTCGGTGGGCGGCGTCACTGTCGTTGCGGAAGCTAATGTAGACGTCACGGGGCTGGCGGGCACCGGTGCTGTTGGCACTGCCACGGTCACGGCGGACAGCAATGTCACAGTCACCGGCGTTGCGGCCACCTCCGCGGTCGGCAATGTCACGGTTGATGCGGAGGCGAATGCTCCTGTCACGGGGCTAGAGGCTACCGGCGCCGTTGGCGGCGTCACCGTCATCGCTGACGCCATCACCCCGGTCACCGGAATCGAAGCTACCGGCGCTGTTGGTGGGGTGACGGTCAAGCTCGGGCAAACCATTCAAGTTACCGGCCTTCAGGCAACTTCTGCTGTAGGCTCCGTCACCGTTGATGCCGGCGCAAATGTATTGCCCACAGGAGTCGCCGCAAGTGGCGCTGTAGGTACTGTTTTGGTTTGGGGTAAAATTGTTCCAGATCAGAATCCGGCATATAGTGAAGTATCACCGTCGCAAGGTCCGACTTGGACTGAGGACGCCGCAAGTCAGACGCCTAATTGGACAGAAATCGCGGCTTAGAGGATTGAGAAATGGCCAGCACATATACCGTTAACCTTGGTATTGAGAAGATCGGAACCGGTGAGCAGTCCGGTACTTGGGGTAACACGACTAATACCAACTTTGACCTGATTGACCAAGCGGTTAACGGGGCGGTTACGGTCACCCTTGCGAGCGCCGGCACCTCTGGGTCACCCAACAGTCTGGTGATTACCAACGGCGCGGCTTCTGACGGCCGGAACAAGTTCATTGAATTCAACGACGGGGGCGACCTGGGCGCCACGGCTTATGTCCAGCTCGACCCGAACGACGCCGAAAAGATCGTCCATATGCGCAACAGCCTCTCCGGCGGGCGCTCGGTCATCGTCTTCCAAGGCACCTACAACGCCAGCAACGACTTTGAAATCCCGAACGGGAAAGATGTTGTCCTAAAGTTCGACGGCGCGGGCGCTTCTGCCACGGTCACGGACGTTTTCACGGACCTTCAGACCACGGGGCTTACGGTTACCGGGACGACTAGCCTTGCAGGCGCCTCGACCACTGCGGACATCACCTTCGGCGACAACGACAAGGCCGTTTTCGGCGCTGGGTCGGACCTACAGATT
>Ga0222719_10000519_pt1 | contig 38210 bp, 36 predicted proteins | sample C33_34DmetaG_FD_165039 | JGI IMG/M metagenome (GOLD analysis project Ga0222719, IMG submission 165039) | Estuarine water microbial communities from San Francisco Bay, California, United States - C33_34D | ecosystem: Environmental > Aquatic > Marine > Unclassified | place: USA: California... | reverse complement strand
AAAAAAAGGTCAAAGGTGTTGATGAATCAGTAAACGAAGTTAAAGTAAATCCTACTACTAAAAAATTCTTAAAAGGAATGAAACGGATTAAGGTTAAGGGACTTGGTGGATATATGCCGGGTGTTGACTATGTGTATGTTGATGGTGATAAGTATTACTTTGTGGACACCGATGGTGACCATATGGAACTTAAAAATACAAATACTATTAAACAACTACATAAATTACACGGTAGTTCATTAGGTGAATCAGTAAACGAAGGTATTTCTGTATTTGATGAAAGACACTTTGGTAAAAATGGTCTTATCATTATGATTGATGATAATGGTAAAAAAGTATCAGCAATTTTTAAAAATAAAAAGAATTCATACAAATACGATAGAAACAACCCAGCTCATATTAAAAAACTTTTAGATTTAGCAAAGAAAACTAAATATCCAAAAGCAATCGATGAATCGGTAAACGAAGCCGCATCAAGAACCGCAATGGAAATTGGTGGTTTAACTGGTATGAACAAAGACGCAATTCAAAAGTTTGTTGATGATAACAAATTGGATATTGAAAAAGTATATCAGTATGTTAAGAAGGGTAAACTTCCAGAAAGAATGGCATTGGTATCGGCAATCGCAGGTAAGCCAGGAAATACAGTTCAAACAAAACTAATTAAAAAGTTTAAATAAGATGACTGAAAAACAACTCAAAGAACTTATCAGAGAAGAATACCATAATGTAAAAAACTTTATGGAAGAGAAGTATGGATTCGTTCCAGAGTTGGGACAAGTTGTATCTAATCCATATGTGTCGGCCTTCAAAGTAGAAGACTATTTAGAAGAAGGTAGTGAGACTGATGCTGAAATGGCCGTAGACCAAATTGAAACTATGGTTAAGAGAGCACAAGAATTAATCTCAAAACTTCAAGGTAAGTCTGATTTAGAACCTTGGGTTCAATCTCTAATCACAAAAGCCGAAGATTACATTTCAACAGTATCAGACTATGGTGAGGTTGATGAGTATGATGTTGAGACGCTTGAGGAAACTAAAGACTTCATTAACTTTATGAAGGAATACTCTCAAATGTTAAATCTACACAAAGAGGGAACTGATAACATTAACGAAGCAGAATATCAAGGTAGAAAAGTAGAACTTGGTAAGATTATGCAAGGTGATGTTAAAAAGTTCAAAGTGTATGTAAACAATGACAAAGGTAATGTTGTTAAGGTAAACTTTGGACAAAAGGGTATGACTATTAAGAAGGATAATCCAGGCGCTCGTAAATCATTTAGAGCAAGAATGAATTGTGATTCACCAGGTCCAAGATGGAAAGCAAGATATTGGTCTTGTAGAAAGTGGTAAACACTATTTATACTAAAATAAGTTATGAACTCATATCACATTTATGTGGTCGGTGAGCATCCCCCACAAGAATTTGAATTGATTACACAAATATACTCGTGTGTTAATCACAAAAACACAAATCCAAATATCCCATTACATTTGGTAACAAATGAACAAAGTCGTAAATTCTTTGAATCCCACAACATTACTAAATTATATGACAGCGTAATTACCGATATCTTCGATGATTACCCATATGATAAAATAAGCAATAATTATTGGGCCAGTCCAAAGATTTGGGCAATGTCAAAATTAAAAACACCATTTGTTGTATATGACATTGATTTGGTATTAAACAAGAGTCTTGAACCATATCTCGAAACTGACTTATTATATCTACACCGTGAGAGTACATCAAGCTATCCAAATATTTATGATGTACACCATACTGATAATTTTAAATGGGATGGTATGTTTATAAAATCTTTAAAAGATACACTCCCAATGAATTGTGCAGTAGTGGGTATGTTCAACGAAGAATTTAAAAAAGAATATACCGATATATACTTTAACTTTGTGTTTAACTCCACAGGTGAAATAAGTTATGCTAACGAAAATTCACACCTAATGGTTGGTGACAGTTCTGCGCAAATTATGATAGAGCAGTGGATGTTGGCTGGATTAGCACACGATTGGCAAAGTCGAAGAAAGTTAAATTTTAAATCAAAGTCATTTTGTAATGTCATATACACATCCGAAACTTTAAGGTTGTTGGATTTAGATATAGACCCGTCCTTTTCTGAAATAGAAATTTCATCGGCAATGTATCATTTATGGGGAGCCAAAAAATACCAAAATAAAGTAAATCACAAAATACATAAACTTACAAAATTGGAACTACTTGAAGCAGAACGGCTCATTTTAGAGAGTCCATATTATAAGACAATACACGAGTCGTATTACTCTTTAATTGAAAAAATTAAATAATTAAATTATTCTACCATATTTATATTGGAACAATAAGTTTAATAAAAGAGAAAATTATGAAAAATTGGTTAAAGAAAACTTGGAATTGGTTATTAGGTAAAACTACTATCGATGAAAAGATTGTTGAAGTTTCTAAAGAAACTAAACGTAGAGTTAACAGAGTCAAAGAAGAGCTCGGTGATGTTAAAGCTGCATTCGAAAATACTGCAGACCAGATAGCTGATGTAGTTGATGCTGCTAAGGGTAGTTCTCGCAAAGGTCGTAAATCTACACCTAAAAAGAAAGCTACACCAAGAAGTGGTGCTAAATCAAGTGGTTCAGGTGCTGGTAATGGTAAGTCTACATCCAGAGGTGGTGCTAAATCAAGTGGTTCAGGTGCTGGTAAGAAAAAGGCCGCTCCAAAACGTGGAAATGGTGCTAAATCAAGTGGTTCAGGTGCTGGTAAGAAAAAGGCCGCTCCAAAACGTGGAAATGGCGCTAAATCAAGTGGTTCGGGTGCTGGTAAGGGTAAAGCTACTCGTAACAAAAAGTAAATGAGAAAACTCAACCCATCTCAATTAATTATTGTTTGTTTGGTAGGTGCACTAATCTACCAACAATTCTTTTTGGGTAATACCTACAAAAAAGAATATGAACGAATGTTAAAAGAGAAGGAAACCGAGTATTTAAGTGAGATTGAAAAATTGGAGAGTGAGGCAGACTCACTTCTCCAACTCAATCTTGGTTTAAGTAATCAGATTGCTGAAATTGACAATCAGATTAACTCTAAAAATGCACAACTCCTTAATTTGAAAAAACAATATGAAGAGCAAATTGATAAGTTTGATGATATGTCTGATGATGACCTCATCACTGCTTTCACAAACGCTTTCGACTGATAGCGTAATTGCAGTTCCACGAACCGCAGTGAAGAAAGCTCTCATTGTTAAGTCTCAATTTGATGTATGTCAAATGGAGTTAAAAACAACACAAGAGTTGGTCACTCTACAAAATGACAAGATTGGATTACAATCCGAACAACTTGCAAACTTTTCAGTAGCCCTACAAAGTAAAGATGGTATCATTCAACAAAAAGACAATATGATTAAATTGAAGGATACCCAAATCAAAACCCTAAAGAAACAAAAAAGAGGTCAGTTCTTTAATGGACTCTTCTTGGGTGGTGCTGGTGGAGCTGTTATAATTGCTGTATTGTTTGTATTATAAAAATGTATGCCAGATTTAAGACAATTAATAAAAGAGGAATGGGTCAAGTGCGCTAAAGACCCTATATATTTCTTTAGGAAGTATTGTTATATCCAGCACCCTCACCGAGGTAAAATCTTATTCAACCTATACGAGTTTCAGGAAGATTTGATGAACAACATCAATGACAACCGATTCAATGTAATCCTCAAGTCTCGACAATTAGGTATATCAACCCTATCAGCCGGATATTCTTTATGGTTGATGTTATTCCACGAAGATAAGAATGTTCTTGTAATCGCAACCAAACAAGAGGTTGCAAAGAACCTTGTAACAAAGGTTCGATTCATGCATCAAAACTTACCATCGTGGCTAAAGGGTCAGACCGAAGAAGATAATAAATTATCACTTCGATTAAAGAATGGTTCACAAATCAAAGCAACATCTGCCGCAGGAGACGCTGGTCGTTCTGAAGCACTATCGATGTTGATTATTGATGAGGCTGCATTTATTGATAATGTTGAAGAGATTTGGACTTCCGCGCAATCTACACTTTCCACGGGTGGTGGTGCTATTGTACTTTCTACTCCAAATGGTGTAGGTAACTGGTTCCACAAAGTATGGTTACAAGGTCAGAATGGAGAACAATGGCATCCAACGGAACTTCATTGGACTGTACATCCTGATAGAAATCAACAATGGAGAGATGAACAATCAAAGCTTCTTGGTGAAAAGGGCGCTGCACAGGAATGTGATTGTGACTTTATTTCATCTGGTTACACTGTGGTGGAAGGTTCTACTCTACAATGGTATCAAGAGACCTATGTAAAAGACCCTGTTGAGAAACGAGGGTTTGATGGTAACTATTGGTTATGGGATTATCCAAATTACTCTCGTGATTATGTAGTGGTTGCTGATGTTGCTCGTGGTGACTCAACCGACTATTCAGCATTCCACGTTTTCGATGTAGAGACTGTTGAACAAGTTGCAGAATATAAAGGTAAGATTGAAACCAAACAATATGGTGCATTCTTAACTTCAGTTGCAAGTGAATGGAACAACGCAATGTTGGTAATTGAAAATGCAAACATTGGTTGGGCTGTAATCCAAGAAGTGATTGATAGACAATATCAAAACCTTTATTATTCGTATAGAGAATTAGGATATATTGATGAGGATATCCATCTTCGTAAAGGCTGGGATTTGAAACGTAAAGATGATATGGTTCCTGGTTTCTCAATGACAAGTAGAACGAGACCATTGGTAATTTCTAAACTCGATACTTATATGAGAGAACGAACCCCAATCATCCATTCTAAGCGACTAATTGATGAATTGTTTGTATTCATATGGAATGGTTCAAGAGCAGAGGCACAGCGAGGTTATAATGATGATTTGGTTATATCATTCTCTACTGGCCTTTGGGTTCGTGACACGGCACTGAAATTAAGACAGCAAGGTATGGACTTAACAAGAACTACGTTAGGTCATATTGGTAAGTCAAATAGTGGTGTGTATTCGGGAAGAGCGTTGGGACAAGACCCTTGGAAACAAAAAGACCAACGTGGTAATGACAATGATTTAACTTGGCTACTTTAAATTTGGTAGTTAAGTTTATTTTTTGTATATTTATAACTTGTAAGAGTATATACTTTTAGTTGAGATACAAATTATGGCAGATAAATCGCTTTTTGGTAGATTAAAGAAATTGTTCAACACGCAGGTTGTTGTTCGTAGGATTGGTAAGGGTAATACTCAAGCAGTTGATACTCAACGATTACAATCTTCCGGTAACCTCCGTGGTTCATCGTATTACGATAGATTTGGTCGTTTACATACTTCTCGTAGAAACTGGGAAACTTATAACAACCAATTCAACTATCATTCAAACAAACTTGAATTGTATACTGATTATGAAGCAATGGATAAAGATTCAATCATTGCTTCGGTACTCGACATCTATTCGGATGAGTGTACCCTAAAGAATGATGTCGGTGATGTCCTTCGTATTAAAACTCAAGATGAGAATGTTAAGAAAATTCTTCACAATTTATTTTACGATGTTTTAAATATTGAATTCAACCTATGGGCTTGGATTCGTGGTATGAACAAGTATGGCGATTACTTCCTACACCTTGATATTGAAGAAGGTGTTGGTATTGTAAATGTATCGCCAATCTCTGCGTATGAGTTGGAACGTGAAGAGGGATTTAATCCCGATAATCCATATGAAGTTAGATTCAAGATGGGTTCTATGGGTGCTGCCCACGGAATGTCTTCTAATAAGAATGCCGAATTCTTCGAGTTCTATCAGATTGCTCACTTCCGTTTGATGGCAGACACCAACTTCCTTCCTTATGGCCGTTCACTATTAGAAGGTGCACGGAAGACTTGGAAACAATTAACTCTTATGGAAGATGCTATGATGATTCATAGAATTATGAGAGCACCCGAACGAAGAGTATTCAAGATTGATGTGGGTAACATCCCTCCAGGTGAAGTTGATAACCATATGAGAGGTATCATCGACCAAATGAAGAAAGTACCTTATCTTGACCAAACTACCGGCGATTACAACCTCAAGTTTAACTTGATGAATATGTTGGATGATTATTATCTTCCAGTTCGTGGTGGTCAGAGTGGTACTGAAATAGATTCATTGAGTGGTATGGAATTCGGTGGTATTGATGATATTGAATACCTTCGTAATAGAATGATGGCCGCACTTAAAGTTCCAAAAGCATTTATTGGATACGATGAATCAGTTGAAGGTAAAGCAACACTTGCACAAGAGGATATTAGATTTGCTCGTTCGGTTGAAAGAATCCAAAAGATTGCTCTTTCGGAATTAACAAAGATTGCAATTGTACATTTGTATTCACAAGGATATGAAAACGAAGACCTTGTAAACTTTGAGTTGGAGTTGACTAACCCATCTATCATCTACGAACAAGAGAAAGCAAACTTATGGTCTGAAAAGGTATCACTCGTTCGTGATATGAAAGACTTGAAAATGGTATCTCAAGAGTGGATGTATAAGAACATCTTTAATATGTCAGATGATGAGTGGAAGTTGGAACAAGCTAAAGTTATCAACGACTTGAAACTTGGATTTAGACAAACTCAAATTGAAGATGAGGGTAATGACCCAGTTAAAACTGGCCAATCATTTGGTACTGCTCATGATATTGCATCTATGAATCAGAAGTCTGATGATGAGGGTGGTTCACCTGAAGGTGGGTTCGATGGTGCAGGTAGACCGCCGGAAGGTGGAACATATAAAACCGATGATAATCCATTTGGTAGAGACCCATTAGGTCAAGATACTGATATTAAACCAGCCTCGACCTATCACAAATATAGAAACTCACCACTTGCATACGAAAGTGCACAAGCTTTAAAGACATCTTTAAAATCAGTAAAACAAAAGTCCTCAACGATTATAAATGAGTCGTTAAGTGATGATGTTCAGAAAGAAAGTGGTCTTTTAGATGAGAGAAATCTCCTTGATGACACGATTTGATGAGTTTTTGTATATTTATTAATTGGAATAGTAATAGATAAGGTTTAAGATGACTAAACTTAAACATAGTAAATTTAAGAATACAGGTATTTTATTTGAATTACTTGTACGACAAATCGCTTCTGATACATTAGCGAACAAAGATTCTCTTGCCCTTGAGATTATCAAAAAACACTTTAAAAAAGGAACTGAACTTAACAAAGAGTTAAAGTTGTATCAGTCCTTGACAAAAGAAAACTTTGATTCACAATACAAGGCTCAAGAGTTTGTTAATATCATTCTACAAGAGAGAGTAAGTTTGAACGAAACAATTCTTCGTAGACAAAAGTATAACTTGATTAAGTCAATCAAAGAATCTTTTGTTATGGAAGATTTCTTTAAGTATCGTGTATCAAATTATCGTGAGATGGCATCGGTATTTAAATTATTTGAATACAATCAATCTTCATCTCCAAAAGAGTATGTTACTTGTAAAAATACTATTCTCGAAACCATCACTAAAGCTGATGTAGAAATCGTAACCGAGTCTTCTGACAAAGAATACACATCACAACCTAAAGAGGTTCGTATGCTGGCTTACAAATTCTTGGTAGATTCGTTTAATTCAAAATACACAAACCTTTCAGAAACGCAAAAGAAGATTCTTCGTACCTACATCAACAATGTTGATAATTCTGGTAAGTTGAGAACTTTTGTTATGTCAGAGGTTAAGAAAATTAAAACTGAATTCTCAAAAGTAAAAATTTCTGATAAAGTTGCATCAATCAAGTTGAACGAAACTATCAACCTTATTGACAATATTGCTAATTCCAAAGTTATCAACGAAAATCAGATTCTTTCACTTTTAAGATACCACGAACTTTTACAAGAGTTAAGGAGAGTTTCAAATGTCTAAATTTTTATTAGAACAATTAGAAGCTAAATTTGAAGAGATGGAAGCAAAGGAAACTCTTCAAGATGAGGAAATTGATGAGGCCAATGTAACTGGTAATATGGATGGGGGTGCTGGTCCTCCTAAAACACCAAACGCTTTTTCTAAAAGTAAAGATGAGGATGATTTAGATACAGACCACATTGAAGTATTGGGTTATAAAAAAGCCAAGAAGACCAAAATAAATACGGAGTCAAAGAGTATGAAGAAATTAGAAGACAGACTTGAAAAACTAATTGAAGCAACTTACCGTGATTACAAGAACGATGACTCTATGAAGGCACACCAAAAGGTTAACACCTCAATCAAAGAAATCAATAGATTGATGTATGAGGTTGAGAAAATCGTTAATCAGAATACAAAGTTGAAGAACGAGACTGGTGTACATAATGGTCAATATTGGAAATCTACACAAAAGAGATTTGGAAAGATTTCTGAAAGAATGTTAAAAGTTGCTCACAAATTAAAAGAATTGAGTGCATAATATGTCGTGTGGATGTAATAAAAATAAATTGAATGAAGACCTTGATATTCAAGACCTCGAAGACATCAGATTGATGATTCGTAGAGAATTGGCCAGAGTTTTCTTTGATTTATATAGAAAGAAAAAGGTTTGGGAGAACTAATGAAACAACTTCTCATTGATACAATGATATTCGAAGTAACACCTACTATGTTACAAGAAGCTCAGGAGAAACACGGAAGACTCTTGGTTAGTGGCGTATTGCAAAGAGCTAACGCTAAAAACCAAAATGGTCGTGTATATCCAAGAAACATTCTTGAAAGAGAAGTTACCAAATACAAAGGTCGTGAAATCAAAGAGAACCGAGCATATGGTGAACTTGACCACCCAGAATCTTCAGTTGTAGAATTGAAGAACACATCACACATTGTCCGTGATGTATATTGGAAGGGTGATGATGTAATTGGTGTAGTTGAAATTCTAAACACTCCGGTTGGTAACATCCTCAAAGAGTTGATTAAAGCAGGTTGTACTGTTGGTATCTCATCAAGAGGTATGGGTTCGGTAAAACAAATTGGTGAAGACACTGTTGCAGTAGAACAAGACTTTGATTTGATTTGTTGGGACTTTGTTTCTAACCCATCAACTCACGGAGCATTTCTTTCTCCAACAAATGAAAGTGTAATTAATGAGTCGGTTACAACAAAAAAGAATACTTATAAATACACAAAAGCTAACAACCTAATGAGAGATATCATTTGTGAGGTTGGTGGGTATTGTGAATGTGATTTTGGAGTAAAATAATGAATTTAAAAGATATCCTAAATGAGTCTCAACACCTTTCTTATAAAAGAATGAATGTTGGTGAGGAAGAAGAAAAGGGAATGACTAACGAGGAAAAAAGAGAATTCCTCAAGGCAGTTTCTGAATACAAGAAATTTGGTGAGTCTATCTATCGTTCAGGTAACTTGGCTGAAGTATACGAATCTATCAAAGGTATCGTAGAGACTGCACACAAAGTAACTCTTGAAGAAACCGGCGATTGGTTTGACAAAGTAACTGTGAATAGACATATGAAGTCTATGAACGAATCATTCAAGGTTTTCTCCAATACTATCAAAGAAGTAAACACCCTACAACAAAGACTTGAGTCTTGTTACGATGAGATGGGTGAAGTTCTTGGTAAATACTACGAAATCAAAGAAGGAAACGAGTTTGGTGCTGAAAGAGCAAAAGCAATCGCTGCTGGTGATGATGAGTTCGAAGTTGATGGTAAAAAGTTTCCAGTCAAAGATGTAGACTCTGAAGACAAAGAAAACGCCAAAGACTTCGCTAAAGAATCAGTAAACGAAGGTAAACACGACGCTATATTAGACAAACTTGCTGACATCGTAAAAGGTGCTAAGTCATTTATGGATATTGGTAAAGAGTTGAAATCAAACGGAATTAAATATTCATTTGGTACTAATATGATACCAATGTATATAATCGATAAGCCGGTTAAGATTGCAATTCTAAATAACAAATATGCAGATGGTGCTGAGAGAGTTGTTGGTGATACTGCAATCGGATTGATGGAATCAATTCAAGAGTCAATCAACGAATCAAAGTACACGGTTGTTAATCCAAAGAATGGTAATGTAATGGGTCAGGGTATGAAAGACCAGGCCGCAAAACTTGCCAAGAAAATGGGTGGTGAAAAAGCTGGATACTTTGTAATTCCAGTAAAGAACGCTTTGAAAGCAAGAAGAGCATTGGAAAAGTTTAACTTTGATGTTAAGAATCCAAAACTCAAAGACATTATGTCTGACCTTTATTTTGAACAAGTAGAACAATCGGTAAACGAAGGAAGCACAATGAAATTAAAATCATTATTAAACGAATCTTTTGGATTTGGTGAGTTACCATCATCAAAATTAATCAAGATGAAAAAAAGCTTGGAAGAAATTCAATCTGATGAATCGGTAAACGAAGGATACTCTACTGAAGAAAAGAGAATCGTACTGATGGCAGTTAGAAAGATTGCTAAATATATGAATGTTGATATCAAAACTGCTATGGGATATGTACTCGGTGCTGGTCAAGAATTGGAAAGAGATATCGAAAAGGGTAAGGTGAAGTAATGGATAAGATGAGAATCCTACAAAACTTTTCAGTTGATGTTTCTAAAGTAATTAAACAACATATTAAAGACATCAAAAAACTTGACCCAAAAACTCAAAGAGAGTTGGGAAATCTAATTGGTGATTTTAAAGAAGGTTTAGATAATTTATCAACTACTAATGAATCGGTTAATGAAAGTCGAGTTCCAAAAATGTATGTTAAGTATAGAGCTGTTATAAAAAAAATAAAAGAACTTGAAGAAAAGCAGAAGGAATTGGCACAACCATACTTTGATGCACGGTCAAAAGGTGATATGAAAACTGCCAAATCTCAATTAGAACTGATGAAACAAAATCAAAAACAGTTAACGGGTTATAGAAAAAACTTAGCCAGTATTGAATCAAAATACATCGATAATATGGACTATTTTCCAGGAGAGTAAGTCTTGCATACAATAATTTTAAGAAAGGTTTGGTTATTCCAAACCTTTTTTGTATATTAATATTTATGAGTGGAATTTTATCAGTATTAGATACAAGAAAAAAGGAGTGGCAGGATAGGAAGCGTTGGTGGATACAAAAGTATGGCATTCAATCCGAACTTGGTAGAGAGAATACAATATCAACATCAAAGTTTTGGGATGATACGACAGTATCCATATTTGATGCTAAGTTATGTGAGGATATGTATACATCCTTTATACCACCAAGTGGTTCAGTCCTTGACCCATTCGCAGGTGGTTCGGTTAGAGGTATAGTAGCGGAAGAACTTGGTTTTAGCTATACAGGTATAGAATTATCACAAGAGCAAGTAGATGCTAATCAACTACAATCAAGTAAACCAACTTGGATATGTGGTGATAGTGATGTGGTGTTAGACACTTTAGATAGTCAATACGATTTGATATTCACCTGTCCACCATACCACGACCTGGAGATATATTCAGACAATCCCAATGACCTATCTAATATGTCTTGGGATGAGTTCCTAACAAAATACAAATCAATCATTCAAAAGTCATATGATAAACTGAAAGATAATCGGTTCTTTATTATTGTGGTAACTGAAATACGAGATAGACTTACTACTGGTAACTATAAGATTGGTAAGTATAAGGGGTTTGTCCCATCTACAATACAAATAGCAGAAGATTGTGGATTCCACTACTACAATGATGTGGTACTAATAAACTCATCACAACAATCTGGTAGAATGTCTAATGTATACTTCAATCGTAATAGAAAGGTAGCATCAACCCATCAGAATGTTTTGATGTTTGTAAAAGGTAATCCTGATTTAGCTACTGAAGATATACAATGGGATGGTACATATGTGTGTGATATAGAGGGTAAACAATATAAGTCTTTCAGAGAGGCTGCAATTGACATAGAACCAAACAAACTTGTAGCAAGTGAAGTGAAACGTAGATGTCAGTCTACCAAGTATAAATATAGAAATTGGAACATTATCGGGGATATTAAACATCCCCAGATAAAATACAATATCGATGGTGTGTTATTTCAATCTATAAATCAAATATTCGAGTATTTTAATGGTAACGTATCAACAAGTCAGATACGCACTTGGATAAATTCATCATCTAAAAATTGGAAGCATTGGAAATTAGCAGAACCAACCAAATATAATATATCTTATATTGAAATGGAATCCACCTGGGACAATAAAATAAGACTTGAGCTTGATACTATTAGTTGTGGTGGTAAGGCATTTACCTCTATACAAGAAGCTGCAACCTATTTTAATATGTCATCTGAACGAATAAGGCAAAAGTTAATATCTGATAAACATATTGATTATTATTATCTTGATTAATTTATTTCAAACTATTTATAAACGGATGTTACGATAAGTGATGTCCGTTTTATTTTGTAAAAAAGTTATATATGGCAGAACAAAAAGTTAGAAAAGAAAGAGAGGAGTTATTCCTCTATGGTCACGCAAATGGTGTGAAGGTTATCAATGGTAATGTTGAGGCAGCACTGCGTAAGTGGAAACGAATGATGAAAGATAGTGGAATTATTGACTATGTAAAACAAAATCGTGAGTACACTAAACCGACTACTCGTAAGAGAAAGAAAATGAACGATGCTCGAAGAGCTGACTGGGTTCGTAGAAGAAGAGAAGACTATTAATAGTAAACACTCTATCGTTTCAAAAAAAAGTCCCATATTTATTAGAAAAATATCACTCCCTTAATGAGTGATTTACATTATTGAAATTTATATTCTATTAAGATTCCCAATAATCTTATTATCCAAAAGTTAATTTAGGAGATAACAAATGAAATCAGATTTGTTAAAAGAAGCAATTGCTGACGCCAAGGCCGTAAAGGAAACTGCATTAGCAAACGCAAAGATGGCTCTCGAAGAGGCATTCACTCCAAAACTTCAATCTATGCTTTCTCACAAACTCGCTGAAGAGTTAGATGATGAAGAAGAAGTAGAAGATGAAATGGAAGATTCTATGGCTACTGATATGAGCCCAGAAGATGAAATGGATTTGCCTGCTGAAGATTCAATGGAAGATGAAGTTGAAGAAGAGTTAGACGCAGATGAAGAAGAAGAGGTATCTGATATCGCTTCCGATGAAATTGAGTCTCACGAAGAGGAAATGCATTCTGAAGAAGAAGAAGTATCTGAAGAGGATGAAGTTGAAGAAACTTACGAATCAGAAGATGATGAAGTATCTGAAGAAGAAGAGATGATGGATGAAGAGGAAGATGAACTCGACCTTGAATCAGTAATCGCTGAATTGGAAGCTGCTTTAGGTGATGAAGAAGCTGAAGAAGTTTCTGAAGAAGAAGATGCTGAAGAAGTATCTGAAGAAGAAGAAGCTACTGAAGAAATGTACGAAGAAGGTGAAGAAGGTGAAGACCTTGATGAAGAACTATCTTTGGATGAAATCATCGCTACATTGAAAGAAATGGCTGATGAAGAAGAAGCTGTTGAAGAAGTGGTAACCGAAGAAGAAGATGAAGAAGATGCAACTGCCGAATTGGAAGAAGCATACAAAACTATCGAATCTTTGAGAAGCACTATCAACGAGGTAAATCTTTTGAATGCTAAACTTCTTTACACTAACAAGTTGTTCAGAACTTTTGATTTGAACGAAGGTCAAAAAATGAAGGTCATCGAAAACTTCGATAGAGCTGCATCTTTGAGAGAAGTAAAATTGGTATTCGCTACATTAGGTGAGAACTTGAATGTTGCTAAAAAGCCAAAAGCTGTTGTAAAAGAATCACTCGCTTCTAAGCCTATGAAGTCAAGTGCACCGAAGAAAGAAATTATTTCTGAAGGAAACTTGGTTGCTGATAGATTTAAGAAGTTAGCTGGTCTAATTAAATAATTTTAAACCTAAAGAAAAAGGATTAATAAGATGAACACAAATTCATTATTAAACGAATCTGCTGGTTTCAACAAGAAAATGAACGAAGAGGCTAAAGGCCTTGTTTCAAAGTGGGAAAAAACTGGTCTTTTAGAAGGAATCACTGCTGATTTCGAAAGAGCCGGTATCGCCACATTGTTGGAAAACCAAGCAAAGCAATTAGTATCTGAAGCTTCAAGCACAGGTACTTCTGCAAACTCTGAAGAGTGGGCTGGTGTCGCTCTTCCATTAGTACGAAGAATTTTCAGCGAAATCGCTGCTAAAGAATTCGTTTCTGTACAACCTATGAACTTGCCTTCTGGTCTTGTATTCTACTTGGATTTCAAGTATGGTACTGCTGGTCAGCCAGGATTTGAAACAGGTGCTGGTAAAGACTCACAAACTGATTCTGTATTCGGTATCACCGAAACTGCAAATGACGCTTCTGAAGGTCTTTATGGTGCTGGTCGTTTCGGTTACACTATCAACACTACATCATCTGTTGTAGCTGAAGCTTCTTGTGTAACTGCTTCATTGGCATCTATGTCTGACATCAACTACGATTCAGCATTCTCTGCTTCTGTGTGGGCGTCTAACGACCTTTACACTGTTGCTGTTCCTGTTGCTTCGTTGGTAAACTACGACTCTGAAGGCGTTCGTGCTTTCACTGTTGCTGGTGCTGAAATTACTGAAGTTTACCCTGCTTACACTCGTATCTCTGGTAACAATGTATTGTTCGTTGTTGCTGGTGGTTCTGCTGAAGCATTAGGTGGTGACGCTACTGTAACTTACCAAGTTCAACCAACTGACATCACTCGTGGTGACTTCGAAGATACTACTTCAGGTGGTACTGATTTAGGTATTCCAGAATTGAACGTAGAGCTACGCTCTGTGCCAATCGTTGCTAAGACTCGTAAGTTGAAAGCACAATGGACTCCTGAATTCGCACAAGATTTGAACGCATACCACTCAATCGACGCTGAAGCTGAATTGACTTCAATGTTGTCAGAGTACATCTCTCAAGAAATCGACCTCGAAATCTTGGATATGTTGATGGAAAACGCCTTGACTGCTGGTCACTGGTCTGCTCGCATCGGTTACTCTTGGAATGGTTCAGGTTTCACTTCATCAGGTCTTAACGCTGCTGTTGAGAGATACACTCAACAACAATGGTTCCAGACTCTTGGTACTCAAATCCAAAGAGTTTCTAACCAAATCCACGCTAAGACTATGAGAGGTGGCGCAAACTTTATGGTTGTTTCTCCAGATGTAGCTACTATCCTTGAGTCAATTCCAGGATTCGCTGCTGCTGGTACTGGTAACGAAATGCAATTCGCAATGGGTGTATCTCAAGTAGGTTCATTCGCTAATCGCTACCAAGTATACAAGAACCCATATATGCAAGAGAATGTTATCTTAATGGGCTTCAAGGGTGCTCAATTCCTTGAAACTGGTGCTGTTTACGCTCCTTACATTCCATTAATTATGACTCCGCTTGTATACGACCCGAAAAACTTCCAACCAAGAAAAGGTGTAATGACACGTTACGCTAAGCAAATGGTACGCGGAGAATTCTACGGTAAAGTATATGTACACGGTTTGGAGATTTTCTCATAAGCTGAAGTAGAAATACTTATCTAAATTAAAGGGGGGCTTCGGCTCCCCTTTTTTTATGCAAAAAACTTTTCAACAATTGATGTTTATTCCATAGAACTCCATATTTATAGTAAAGAGGAATTATATGGAAGTAATCTATAAAATAACATCACCATCCAATAAAGTGTATATTGGTAGGACTTGTAATTTTGAAAAGAGAATGAAAGAACACAAAGTTGATTCTGGGTTGGGCTCTCATTATTCAATTCATCAGGCAATTCGCAAGTATGGGTGGGATAATATGACCAGAGAAATTATATGTGAAGTGTCGCATAAACAAGCTCCTATTGTGGAAACTGAATTCATAAAAGCTTATGATTCATATAATAGTGGATATAATGATACACCGGATGGCTTTGGTGGTGGTGATACTTATGGTGATGATGTTGATAAAATCAATAATATGAAATCCGTATTGAAGGAAAAAATGACAGGTAAAGGCAACCCAATGTACGGTAAATCCCATTCAGAGGAAGCTAAACAAAAACAACGAGAAAAAGCAAAAGGTAGATTTTCACTTGATTGGTTTATAGACCGAAATGGTAAAGATGAGGGTGAACGACTTTACGAAGAACGCAGACAATGGTTGAAAAATCGTAATCTCAAAAAAGATGAGAATGGTAGATTTGTGAAAAGTAAAACAAAATAACCGGAATGATTTGGATGTGCATATTTATATCTAAACATTAGGATACTACTATGAAAAAGACAGAACGAGAATTGATGATTGAGAACATCAAACGGATGAGAACCATTTTGAACGAAGCACAAGTTGATATGTTTGATTCTATAACCATAGATAAAAAAATGTCACCAAAAGATGCTTACTTTGAGTTCTTAAAGAATTTCGCTATATCCGCTGGTGAAAAACACCCAGAAAAATTATCTCCAAACGATTTGGATAAGAAGTACACCAGAACAATAAGGAAGAAATACGATATGGAATATGTTCCTCATAACTTTCCAGCTATGGGTGTTGAATTGATAAATAAAGGACTTATTAAACGCAAGTAACTTATCAGACTAAATAATCTTTAAGAGAGGGGGGCTTCGGTCACCCCTTTTTTATTACCCATATGATACTTATACTAAACCTTGTTATATAACAAAAAGGAATAGTATATGCCTGAAAATACCGAGAAGAGAGTTCCAAAAGGGGACATCAAGTTCACACTCTCTCTATCAGAAGAGCAAAAGTTAGCAAAATCAGAAATTCTCAAACATCCATTTAATTTTATATTGGGTAAAGCAGGTAGTGGTAAAACACTTCTGGCCGTTCAAGTTGGATTGGATATGTTTTTTAAAAGAGAAGTCAATAAGGTAGTAATTACACGACCAACAGTTTCTAACGAAGACAATGGTTTCCTTCCCGGCTCATTAGAGGAAAAGATGGAACCCTGGTTAGTCCCAATTCGTTCTAATATGAGAAAGGTTTATAATAAACCTCAAATTTTAGATAAAATGGAGAAGGATGAAAATGTGGAGTTAGTATCACTCACACACTTTAGAGGAAGAACATTTGACAACGCTGTAGTTATAGTAGATGAGTTTCAAAATTTAACTAAACAACAACTTGGAATGGTGTTGGGTAGATTGGGAAAAAATTCACGAATGATATTGTGTGGTGATGGTCAACAAGTAGATTTAAAATTCAACAATGACTCAGCAATACACGATGTTCCTAAATTAAAAGATTCCCGATATGTATATACAATAACCTTGAAGGATAACCACAGACACGAATCGTTGGATGAGGTATTACGATTATTGTATTCGTATTAAGTAGTTCCGTTAAATTTCTTACTATTTATTAAGTGAGGGAAACTATTTTAATTATCGGAGAATTATATGCCATTTGATTATACGGGCTCATTTAGTGGTTCTTTTACTGGCGAATTAACATCTACAAATGGTGTTATTTCTTCATCTGCACAGGTTAGTTATACGCAGTTAAAAAACAAACCTACTACAATTAGTGCGTTCCAAGCAAATTCAATACTTGCTAATACAAATTTTAGACAAACATCATTTGTAACATATTCATCTTCTATAAGTGATAGAGTTACTACACAAGAAGTAGCTTCTGCTTCATTTAGTACAAGAATTACGACATTAGAAAACCAAGTAGATTCTGATAATCAAACTCTATCTTTAGATGGTACAACACTATCAATCTCAAGTGGTAATAGTGTAAGTTTGGCTGACATTGGTGGCGCATCTGATTATGGTGAATTAACAAATGTACCTTCTGGTATTATCTCATCATCAGCTCAAATTACAGCATTGGGATATTCTACTTCCGATAGCGATGCACAAACACTTACAATCTTCGGACAAACACTTACAATTTCAAATGGAAATAGTGTAACACTTCCAGCCGGTGGAGTTGGTGGTTCTTCGATTTGGTCAACAGGTTCACAAGACTCCGGGTCATACACATATGTAGAATCATCAAATAACTTACAATTAACCGGCTCTCTCCGTGTAAGTGGTGGTGTAAGTGGTGGTGTAACTGGGTCATTACTTGGAACGGCAGCTACAGCATCATTTATTTCAGATACTTTTATTTCAGCATCTGCTGTACGAAGTGGATTTGGTGCTGGTGGTGGCGGGTCAACCGACATCTCTGCGTTGAATACATTCACAGGGTCAATTCAGACTGAAGTAGATTCATTAACTGCTGCAACAAGTTCATACCTAACTTCAGTTCCAAGTGGAACTGTTAGTGGTTCAACACAAATTACCAATGTAATTACCGATTCATACATTTCAGCATCTGCTGCTGCAAGTGGATTTGGTGCTGGTGGTGGTGGTGGTAGTTATGATGGTGCTATTTCATCATCAGCTCAAATAGCTGCATTGGATGCGGGGATTATATCAAGTTCCGGCCAAATTACAAGTCTTACTGATGTTATACTTTCTGGCACTACAACCATAGCATCAGCAGACATCAATGGTGGTACTCTTGATAATGTTACAATCGGTGGTGCTCTTGCCGGAAACGCAACCTTCGCATCAGTTGACATCAATGGTGGTACTCTTGATAATGTTACAATCGGTGGTAATCTCGCTGGAACCGCAACCTTCGCATCAGTAGACATCAATGGTGGTACTCTTGATAATGTTACAATCGGTGGTAATCTCGCTGGAACCGCAACCTTCGCATCAGTAGACATCAATGGTGGTAATATTGATAATGCTGGAATCGGAGGGGTAACTCCCTCTTTCGGTAAATTCACAACAGGTATTTTTACAAATATCACAGCATCCACTTCCATAACAAGTTCGGATGTCTATATTGATGGGTGGGGTTCAGTATCAGCATCTCTTGCTTCTGTTAACGGAGGTGGTGGTTCTACTCCAAGTGGAACAATTAGTAGTTCTGCACAAATTACTGAATTTGGATTATTCGTATTAAATTCAGTAACATCATCAATGTCGGTTGCTACCGCATCATTTATTTCCGATACCTTTATTTCAGCATCCGCTGCAAGAAGTGGTTTCGGCTCAGGTGGTGCTGGTGGTGGAAGTAGTATATTTAATTTAACTGGTTCTATACAATCAACAACAAACGATTTACAAATCACAGGTTCCGTTACAATTGGTGATGGGGTATTGAAATTAAAAGAATATACATCAACACCAACCGCAGAAGCGGGTGCAATATTTTATTCAGCATCCGCCTTCTATTTTGGAGTTGAATAAACATACTTATATAAAGTATAAAAAGAAGTTTCATTTGATATATCAATAAAAACGTGTTAACACAAAAAATGGAGAATTAAAATGGCTGAATGGAAAAAAGTAGTCGTATCCGGCTCGGCGATAAGCCAATTGGATAACGATGCTGGGTATTTGACCACAGGAACATTGGGTGACTTTGTATCCGGGTCTGGTGCTGCCGCTAGAACAAAATTAAACTCACTTACCTCAACGGTATTGGGTCATGTTGAATCAATTGACCAAGCCCTAGGCACTGCAAACAATGTAACATTTACTGACTTGGACTTGGATGGTGATTTTGCAATCGACACTAACAAGTTTACAGTAGATGCCGCTACGGGTAATACTGCTATTGCAGGTACGTTGGGAGTTACTGGTACTATTACAGGCGATGTAACTGGTGATGTTACTGGTGATTTGACGGGTAGTGTATTGGGTAATGTAACTGGTGATGTAACTGGTACGGCTGACACCGCATCTTACGTTGCTGGTGCTGGTGTAGATGGTGATATCGCAGGTAATGCTGGAACTGCTACTAAATTAGCAACTGCACGTGCAATCACTACAACTGGTGATGTTGTACTTGCATCTGCTAACTTTGATGGTTCTGCTAACTTTACTACAACTGCAACTATCCAAGCTGGTGCTGTTGCCGCAAGTATGTTCGATGCAACTGCTGGAACTGCAATTACTGGTTCTACAACCGCATTGTCATCATCGCTTGCTGGTAGAATTACAGATCTTGATTTAGCATCATATGACCTACAAGTAAGTGATGGTGGTGCTGGTAATGGTGCAATTCTCAATTCAGAAACTCTTACTATTCAAGGTACTTCAAACGAAGTAGAAGTTGCTTACGCGGATGGTTCATCTGCATTTACAATTGGTCTTCCTTCAACAATTACTGCTGGATTGACTGGTAACGTAACTGGTGACTTGACTGGTACTGCTTCATTCGCTACTAAAGCTGCAACTCTTCACACAGGTGCTACTGGTGTTGATTTGACTTTGACTGGCGACTTGACTGTACAAGGTACAACTACTACAATCGACACTACTAACTTGAACGTAACTGACCAATTCATCAACTTGAATGATGGTGGTGGTGATGCAGATGGTGGTCTTGTTGTCGAAGGTGCTGGTGTATCATTTGGTTGGGACAGTTCAGCTGGTCGTTGGGCGTTTGACGCCGATGGTGCTACTGAAGGTCAAACTACAATCGCACAAGATGCATTTGCAGCCGCAGTTGTAACTACTGATGATGCTAACTACCGTAAGAATGGTAACATTCGTATTACTGCTGGTGAGATTTTCATCTATACAGAATAATAAATGATTCTAAAAAGGTTATATATGAGTTTACACGATAGACTTGGTTTAAAAAAAGAACAATCCCCAAAATCAGAACTCAATCTCTCTAAACAAGAGCTTGAGTTTCTGATAGGAGTTCTTGGTGAAACCACGATAAAAGGAAAACAGGTAGAACTTTTCTATTCACTTGTTTTAAAACTCCGAAAACATTTAGATATAATGTAATATGAACCCTCACTTCGGTGGGGGTTTTTATTTATGTATATACTATTTATAATAGATTAATCAAAAACATAAACCTTGGTTGTAGGCTCGAGAGAGAAGTGGGCACATAAGTGTTACCAACCACAAATAAGGATGGGGATATGCCAAATTGGAAAAAAGTCATTACTTCTGGAAGTAGTGCTGAATTAAATTCGTTAAAATTATCAGGTGTAGTAAATGCTAACGCCGATACAGATAAGTTCCTTGTACTTGATAGTGCAGGGAATATTGATTATAGAACAGGAGCAAATGTATTATCTGACATTGGTGCTTCGAGTAATACATCAATCCCACAAATCATAGTAACGGCTGCTGAAGTATTGGAAGAAGGTTCAACTTCGGTATATGTACCATTTTCAGGAATCAACATATTTCCAGAAAGTAACACAACGGCATATACAAGATTCTATGCACCATACGATGGGTATATAAAAGAAATCATAGTACATCCACACAACAGTGCCACTTCAGGAACGTGTACAATTATACCAAATATAAATGGTACAAATAAAACCGGCCAACAAGAGACTATAAGTGGTACGGCTGGTACTGACACCTTATTTTCATTTGGGTCAGTTGGATATTCCTTCAGCGATGGTGATTATATTTATTTAAATTTTGATAGAGAAGCACCTGAAAGGTCATTGGGATTTAGTTTCACTATTGTATTGATTTTAGACGCAACATCATAATAGGGGTAAGATATGGAATTGATACACGGATTACATAAAGATACCTTAATTGAAATCAATGGAAGTCTCCAAAAAATTGGTGACATCAAAGTTGGTGATGTAGTAAAAGGTTTTGATATTCAAGGTGTTGGTGTTAGAGACAATAAAGTTGTTTCGGTAACCACAAAGACTATTGACGCATACATCGAGTTCACACTTTCAGATGGTGCAAAAGTAAAAACATCAGTTGATGCTAAGGTTCTGACCCTAATGGGTAAGTGGACTTCCCCAATTAATGTATTCAACAATAAAACCGAATTACACAACGATTTACACATTCTTTCACTTCAATATGTGGAAGAACTATTAGATATTGTAAGTATTGAAGTAGAACCTGACCACAATTACTATGTAGGTCATTTATTACTACACAATACTGGACCTACCGGCCCTGCTGGTGCAAAGGGTCAAAAAGGTGCAACCGGCCCTCAAGGCGCACAGGGCCCACAGGGTAGTCAAGGTCTTCAAGGTGCAAAAGGTAACACTGGTGCCCAAGGTGGAACGGGTGCTAAGGGCAATACAGGTCCAACTGGTGCTGCTGGTCCCCAAGGTAATACAGGTCCTGCCGGCCCTGCCGGACCACAAGGCGCTACTGGCCCACAAGGCGCGAAAGGTAATACCGGGTCAGCAGGTCCAACTGGTGCTAAAGGTAATACTGGTGCTGGTGGCGCAACTGGCCCACAAGGTGCTAAAGGTGCAACTGGTGCTCAGGGTGGAACAGGTGCACAAGGTGCAACCGGACCCAAAGGTAATGTCGGTGCTCAAGGTGGTGCGGGTGCTACTGGCCCAACCGGCCCTAAAGGCGCAACCGGACCACAGGGCGGTGTAGGTGCCCAAGGCGCAACCGGCCCTAAAGGTGACAAAGGAGTTGCCGGCCCAACCGGCCCAACCGGCCCTAAAGGTGGTACTGGTGCTCAAGGTGGTGTAGGTGCTCAAGGTGGAACCGGCCCTAAAGGAGATGTGGGTGCCCAAGGTGGTGTAGGTGCTACTGGTCCTATTGGCCCTAAAGGTGATACTGGCGCTCAAGGTGGTGTTGGTGCAACTGGTTCTACTGGACCGCAGGGTGTTAAAGGCGCTCAAGGTGGTGTCGGTGCTCAAGGCCCTACTGGACCTCAAGGAGCAAAGGGAGATGATGGGGCACAGGGTAATACAGGCCCCAAAGGAAATACAGGTGCTCAGGGTGGAGTTGGTGCTACTGGCCCAACCGGCCCTAAAGGTGATACTGGCGCTCAAGGTGGAGTAGGTGCTCAAGGTGGAGTAGGTGCTACTGGCCCAACCGGCCCAACCGGCCCTAAAGGTGATACTGGCGCTCAAGGTGGCGTCGGCGCTCAAGGTGGTATTGGTCCTAAAGGTGATACTGGCGCCCAAGGTGGTGTCGGTGCTACTGGTGGAACTGGACCGCAGGGTGCTAAAGGCGCTCAAGGTGGCGTAGGTGCTCAAGGTGGAACTGGCCCACAAGGTGACAAAGGTAATACCGGGTCAGCAGGTCCAATTGGTGCTAAAGGTAACCAAGGTCCACAGGGTGGAGTTGGTGCTACTGGCCCAACGGGTCCTAAAGGTGATACCGGCGCCCAAGGTGGTGTCGGTGCTCAAGGTGGAGTTGGTGATACCGGCCCAACCGGTCCGCAAGGTGATAAGGGAAATACAGGCGCTCAAGGTGGTGTAGGTGCTACCGGAGCTACTGGCCCACAAGGTGATGTTGGTGCTCAAGGGGATACTGGAGCACAGGGTGCCAAAGGCGCTCAAGGTGGTACTGGTGCTCAAGGTGGCGTAGGTGCTCAAGGTGGAACTGGCCCACAAGGTGATAAGGGTGACCAGGGTGAAACTGGTCCTCAAGGTGATAAGGGTAACCAAGGCCCACAGGGTGGTGTGGGTGCTACTGGTCCAACGGGCCCTCAAGGCGATACTGGTGCTCAAGGTGGTGTAGGTGCTCAAGGTGGTGTAGGTGCTACTGGCCCAACCGGCCCAACGGGCCCTCAAGGTGATACTGGTGCTCAAGGTGGTATCGGTGCTACTGGCCCAACGGGTCCTCAAGGTGATGTTGGTGCTCAAGGGGATACTGGAGCACAGGGTGATAAAGGTGCACAGGGTGTTAAAGGAGCTCAAGGTGGAGTAGGACCTCAGGGTGGAACTGGCCCACAAGGTGCGAAAGGCGACCAGGGCGATACTGGCCCTCAAGGTGATAAAGGTAACCAAGGTGGACAGGGTGACCAAGGGGCTGTCGGTCCAACTGGCCCTCAAGGTGTTAAAGGCGCTCAAGGTGCTGTCGGTGCTACTGGTCCAACTGGCCCTCAAGGTGATAAGGGAGTTGTCGGCCCAACCGGCCCAACTGGTCCTCAAGGTAACCAAGGTGGTGTTGGACCACAAGGTGATATTGGCCCTACCGGCCCACAAGGAGCACAAGGTGATAAAGGCGCTCAAGGTGGTGTCGGCGCTCAAGGTCCACAGGGAGCAACTGGCCCAACGGGTCCAACTGGTCCTCAAGGAGTTCAAGGTATTGTTGGCCCAACTGGTCCTCAAGGAGCTCAAGGTGGAGTAGGTGCTACTGGCCCAACCGGCCCAACCGGTCCAACGGGTGACCAAGGTATTGATGGTGCTCAGGGTGCAAAAGGAGACCAAGGCGCTCAGGGTGCACAAGGTGGTGGTGGTGCAAAAGGACAAAAAGGTGCGAACGCATTGGGTACTACTATTGACCAACTACCAACCGGTGGATTTGAATTTGATACTAATAATAGTCTACTATACTTTACAAGTGGTTCATTCACAGGCGTTGTGTTGATGTTTAGAAGTGGTTCTAACTAATAAATTGGAATAGAATAATATGGCTGGATTAAACGGACAACTCGTAAGATTACCCAATAGTTCATCAGTTGCGATTGAAACTCTAAATACTGGCTCAATTGTAGCCGGTGTTGCTTTACCTGGTTTATCATTAGAAGAAAGTGGGTGGAGAACGTGGTCATCAACTGATATATCATCAACTTATTTAGATGATGCTATTGTTACTGTTACCAATCCTCGTGTAAGCGATGTTATTGAATTCAATGGTGGTAATCTTTCAGTAGAACCATATCACAAAATTTTAATTAAAGATAATAGTGGGTCTTATCAATTTGTTCACGCAAATCAAGTTGATGTTAATTCAGACTCATTAGTAAAATATGTAAGTGGTTCTATTGTAGAAGAACTTATCACTTCAGCATATACGGTTGAAAATCAAAATGTAACCTCAATCGCAATTGAGGACATTGATGTTTATCTATTAGATGAATATATCGTTCACAACCCAGCATTCTATGACACCTATAATTGTGAGGATTCAAGCTATCTTGGGTGTTTTGAGTTCGTATGTGTAGACCCAGGAACGAATTCACCAGATTGTTATCTTGGAGAGGTTGATGGTTATGGTGAGTTGTGTGTATATACTGGAGAAGCTTGTGATAGTAGTAGAAGCGGAGCGTGTGTTAACGAGCCGTGTGGTACACCTCCTGACGATGACCCTGATACATCTCCAGGTCCATCTGGTGCTAAAGGTCAAAAAGGCGCCGCTGGAGCTCAAGGTGGTGCTGGTGTAACCGGTCCAACTGGATTGGAAGGGCCAAAGGGTGCTACTGGCGCACAAGGCCCGGTCGGCCCTAAAGGTGGTGTAGGTTCAACTGGTGGGACTGGTCCCAAGGGTGGTGTGGGCCCTCAAGGCCCGGCTGGCCCTCAAGGCCCTACTGGCGGAACTGGCCCTAAAGGTTTGGTGGGTTCTGATGGTGGAACTGGTCCCAAAGGTGGTGTAGGTGCACAGGGTGCTACTGGTGGAACCGGTCCAGCTGGAGCTAAAGGAAACACAGGCGCTAAAGGTGTAACCGGTGGAACTGGTCCTAAAGGGGCTAAGGGAAATACGGGCGCTAAAGGTGTAACCGGTGGAACTGGTCCTGAAGGTCCTATTGGAAATACGGGCGCTAAGGGTGTAACTGGACCAACCGGCCCTAAAGGAGCTAAGGGAAACATTGGTTCTGATGGTGGTACTGGGCCAGCTGGGGCTAAGGGAAATACGGGCGCTAAGGGTGTAACTGGACCAACCGGTCCTAAAGGAGCTAAAGGAAACACAGGCGCTAAGGGTGTAACCGGCCCACAAGGTGGTCAAGGTTCAAAAGGAAATACGGGCGCTAAAGGTGTAACCGGTGGAACTGGTCCTGAAGGCCCTATCGGAAATACAGGGGCTAAGGGTGTAACCGGCCCACAGGGTGGCCAAGGCGCTAAGGGTGTTTTGGGGTCACCAGGTGGTACTGGTCCTAAAGGGGCTAAAGGAAACACCGGCTCAAAAGGTGTAACTGGCGGCACTGGTCCTAAAGGGGACAAGGGAGACACCGGCTCAAAAGGTGTAACTGGCTCAAAAGGCATAACAGGTTCAACTGGTGGTACTGGTCCTAAAGGGGATAAAGGTAATCAGGGCTCAAAAGGTGTAACTGGACCAACTGGCCCAAAGGGTAATAAAGGTAATCAGGGTTCAAAAGGTGTAACTGGCGCTGTCGGTCCTGAAGGTTCGGTTGGTGATGTGGGTGCTAAGGGTATTACTGGCCCAATAGGCTCAACTGGTCCAAAGGGAAATGTAGGTTCTGATGGTGGAACTGGTCCCAAAGGTGGTATCGGTGCTCAGGGTACTAAAGGTGTAACTGGTGGAACTGGTCCTAAAGGAGACAAGGGAGACACCGGCTCAAAAGGTATAACTGGCTCAAAAGGTGATTTAGGTTCAACTGGCGGCACTGGTCCAAAAGGTGACAAAGGTAATCAGGGTTCAAAAGGTGTAACTGGTGGTATCGGGCCAAAAGGCTCAAAAGGAAATACGGGCTCAAAAGGTGTAACTGGTGCTGTTGGCGTTGAGGGTGCTAAAGGTATTACTGGCTCAAAAGGTGTAACTGGTGCAATTGGTGCAACTGGCTCAAAAGGAAATGTAGGTTCACCTGGTGGAACTGGTCCTAAAGGTGGTATTGGTGCCCAAGGAGCCAAGGGTATTACAGGTCCAACCGGGCCGCAGGGCTCAAAGGGTGATACTGGTTCAAAAGGTGTAACTGGCTCAAAAGGTGTTTTGGGTTCAACTGGCGGAGTTGGTCCTCAAGGTTCAAAGGGTAATCAAGGCTCAAAGGGTGTAACTGGTGGCACTGGTCCTAAAGGGGATAAGGGTAATCAGGGTTCAAAAGGTGTAACTGGCGCTGTTGGTGTTGAGGGTGCTAAAGGTATTACTGGTGATAAAGGTATTACTGGCCCAACCGGACCTACCGGCCTAAAAGGCAATGTTGGGTCGCCTGGTGGAACTGGTCCTAAAGGTGATGGTGGTGCAAAGGGAACTAAAGGTTTAACTGGTATCAACGGCCCACAGGGTCCCGAAGGAGCTGGTGGTGACAAAGGTAATACTGGCCTAACCGGACCACAAGGCTCAAAAGGTGATATTGGTTCAACTGGTGGCGCGGGCCCGCAGGGTTCAAAGGGAGCTATTGGAAATCAAGGTCTTATTGGTTCTACTGGAAATAAAGGCACAAAAGGTACAAAAGGTAACACCGGCTCAAAAGGCGTCCTTGGCTCAAAAGGTGATATTGGTTCAACTGGTGGAGTTGGTCCTCAAGGTTCAAAGGGGATAATTGGTGAGATTGGCCCTCAAGGGCCAACTGGTAATAAAGGTAATCAGGGTGGTGTTGGTTCAGTAGGTGGTGTTGGTCCTAAAGGGGCTAAAGGTAATACTGGAGCAAAGGGTATCAAGGGTATCAAGGGCACATTTGGAAACAAGGGTGTTACTGGCGCTACTGGTGCAAAGGGTAGTGTTATTCCTGGAGAAGGTTACTTTGAAATGGTTAATAATGTATTACATTTTAAACAAGCCGGTTGGACTTCTGGAGACCCCGTTTACATTGTAAGAATGTATAATACTGGTAGTCTTTTCTAAAAACAAACTGATATTTATATACAAATAAAATTACAAAAACTTGTTATGGATAATAATTTCGGATTTGATAGAAGTGAGTATCGTTCTGATGTGAACTTTGGAGATTACTATTGGTTTAATAGTGGGTTCTCAAAAGCAGAATTACAAGAAATAGAAGAAATGACTTCCAATTTAGAATGGGAGACTGCTGCCACGGGACAAGATGGTACAGTTAAAGTTTCAGAGTATCGTAAATCTAAAATAAAATGGTGTCCACAAAATAATAATTGGGATTGGGTATATTCACGATTGCATGATATGTTAGTAGAAGCTAATAATGCTATGTGGAAGTTTGACATCACTCATATGAGAGAGACTATTCAATATACCGAATATTATGCACGAAATAGTGGTGGGTATGAATGGCATATGGATTGTGGTATTGGTGTTCAAAGCCAAAGAAAACTATCGGTAACAGTTCAGTTATCAGCTGATGATGAATATGATGGTGGTAATTTGGAATTTAATTTAGGAAAAAAGTTATCAGCACCAAGGGGCCAAGGAAATGTCGTAATCTTCCCATCATTTTATTTACATAGAGTCACGCCAGTGATGCGAGGTACGCGGAAGTCTTTCGTTCTTTGGGTTGGTGGTGAACCATATAAGTAATATAGAAAGTTATGAGAGTATTATTTTATGTTGGGTATCAAAAAACTAAATTTGATAAACTAACTTACATCGAGAATGGTATTGGTGGCAGTGAATACGCAGTTATTAAATTAGCAGAGCAATTCGCAGTACAAGGACACGAAGTTACAATTTCTGGAGATGTATATACTGAATTTATAGATGGAGTCAACTACATCCATTCGGGTGATTTACAACCTAATCAATACTTTGATGTTGTTATTGCTACAAATTATATTCACTATTTAGTATTCCTTGAAAGTCTCAATATCACATTTGACAAATCATATTTTTGGATGCACAATGATGATTTTTATCCATATTATATGGGTGATACTTTTGTAAACAATGGTGTAGATTACCTATTGTCAGATAAACTTACAAAAATAGTATGTGTCTCTGAATATCACGCTAATATTGTTCGAAATAAATTCCCACAAGCATCTAATAAAGTAGTTTTCATTGAAAACGCAATAGACCCAACGGATTTTGATGATATTCAAGTAGAACGAGTTGAAAATAGATTTATATACACATCTGCTCCAGACCGAGGCCTTATAAACTTATTGAATATGTGGAATTCTATTAAAGAATTAAAACCAAATGCAAGTTTATACATAGCAACCCCACCATATGCATTGGAGTGGTATGAGGACTATAAGGGAATTTATGATGATGTTCATTTCATTGGCAGTCTATCACCATCTCAACTATATGAAAATATAAAATCATCTGAATATTGGGTATACCCATCTCAATATAATGAGACATATTGTATTACTGCATTAGAAATGATGATGGGTGGTGTCAAAATAGTATCTACCGATACCGCTAACTTAAAAACCTTATTAGATAATCGTGGTGGTGTAGTCAAATCAAACACACCAGTTGGTGTAATTACGCAATCTATTATTGATACGTTGGTTTTTCTCGATGAACGTACCGATGTTCAATCTAAATATTTAAAAAATGCATATGAGTATGCTCTGAATCAGACTTGGAATAATAGATATTTTGAATGGGACTCTCTAATCAAAAGTTCAAATGTTTTACATCCTGAATTATACTCATATTGGGACAATACTGATGAGTGGAAGAGTAGATTCATTACATATTCAGCACGAACCAAAGAATGGGATTTGATTGTAGATGAACCATTTATGAATACATTCTCATTCCCACTATTTACCTCTGAATTTTGTCAAATGATTCGTGAAGAAGCGGAACACGCTAATGCATGGACAATTAATAGACACGAATACTACCCTACAACCGATATGGTGTTAGAGACTATTGGTATGCATGAAATTTATATGGAAGTCTTAAAGGAATTCGTAATGAGTTTGGGTATTCATATGTGGGCGCTTGAGGGTGAGGGTTGGGACAACTTACAATCTGAAAACTTCCTTGCAAAATATGTTCCTAATGCACAAGGGCATTTATCAATTCACCACGACTCTTCGGATATTACCTGTTTAGTTCAATTATCGGATGAAAATGAATATGAAGGTGGTGGTACTTGGTTTAGAAGACAAAAGCAATTAGTAAAAAATCCAATTGGATATGTAACTTTACATCCTGGAAATATAACTCACAAACATGGTGCACGGGCAGTCACCAAAGGCGCTCGTTATATTATAGTATCGTTTATGAAAAATACGAAAAGGTAAACCATATACTATTTATATGGGAGTAATAGTATTTAGGAGAACAAATGTCAGTAAACATTCCAATTTGGGACGGTACGGCTACTTTTACAAGTGGGTCATCTACACCTTTCGGGTTTTTCGATTCGGATTCACAATTTCAAAGTGATGCACCAAAAGTAGCGCAATGGTGTGCTAAACGATTGGGGTATCCTATCATTGATATTGAATTACAAGACATCAATTTCTTTACTTGTTTAGAAGAAGCAGTGAATGAATACTCCTCACAAGTAAATCAGTATAGAGCAAAAGAGAATATGTTATCTCTTCAAGGCTCATCATTGGATTTGGATTTATCAAATACCAATATGAATGCTAATATGCAGAATTTAGTAAATATTGCTAAAGATTATGGTACTGAAGCATTAAGTGGTGGTAAGGTAACTGTTTATACCGGTTCATTCGAAATGGTGGGTGGTCAGCAAATATACGATTTGGGTGATGGTAATGTTGTTAATTTAGAAAATGGGTCGGTATCCGATGGAGTAACGCTCCGTAGAGTATATCACACACAACCACCGGCCATCATTAGATACTTTGACCCATTCGTAGGTACTGGTATGGGTTCTCAACAAATGTTGAATACATTCGGTTGGGGAGCTTACTCACCAGGTGTATCATTTATGATGCAACCGATGTTTGATGACCTTTTAAGATTGCAAGCAATTGAATTCAACGACTATATTAGAAAATCGGCATATGGATTCCACGTTGATGGTCAACGTATTAGATTATACCCAATCCCATCCAATGGTGACACCGGTGCTAAAGTATATTTTGATTACACATTGGATTCAGAAGTAAATTCGCCAGTTGCTAACTCAAATGTAGTAAGTGATTTATCAAATGCACCATTCAATAGATTAGAATACGGAAAAATTAATTCAGCCGGAAAGCAATGGATTGCTAGATACGCTCTTGCACTTGCAAAAGAAATGTTGGGTGCAGTTAGAGCTAAGTTTTCATCAATTCCAATTCCTGGCGCCGATGTAACTCTCGATGGGTCAGACCTTCGTAATGAAGCATCTGCTGAAAAAGACTCATTAATGATTCAATTGACTGAAATGTTAGAATCAACATCTCGTAGAGCATTAATGGAAGCAAGAAAAGAAGAATCTGAATACTTGGAAGAAACTCTTAACCGAGTTCCACGACCAATTTTTATAGGATAACCAAATGGCTTTATTCGGTGGACAAAGAGATATGGCTTTATTCAATAAGGTGAATAAAGAACTTATCAATGATATTATTGATACTGAAATTTACTACTATCAATTGGCTTTGACTGAAACTAAAGCAAATTTGTATGGTGAGGGTAAAGATAAGGTATTCAATCAGCCGGTAAAGATTCCGTGTTTAATTGAACGTAATCAGTCATCTCAAATATCCGATGATTTTGGTCAATCATATTCTCGTGAAGTTCAATTTAGATTTCTTCGTGATACGTTGGTTGATATTAATATTAAACCCGAAGTTGGTGATATTATACAATGGAATGGTGAGTATCATTTGATTGATGCACAATATTCTTACCAATATGTTGCTGGTAAGAACCCACAAACTTGGGATGGTGGCGATTCACAAGGTCTTAATGTATCTATTATATGTGATGCACACGTTACACGACAAACATCAATCAAATTGGTAGATACCTATAAAGGTAACTCACGACAAAACGATAACGAAGTACCATTGGGGTTATAAGATGGCAAGTAAGTATAGAAACGAAGATAAGTCAAAACCAAACCTTATTCAAACACAGTCTTCTACATCACAAGACCCAAAGTTGAATAAGGCAAAGCAAGTTCGTAGAGACCAAGACAATGTAAAGAATATTTCAGTTGGCATTTACGATGTTGATACTGCATTTAAAAACTTTTTGGAGAAAGATGTAAAACCAACCATTCAAGATGATGGTAGATTTTATCCAGTTCCAGTAATGTACGCATCTCCAGAAAAATGGGCAAGTGCTCAACGTGATGGGTTTATGAGAGATGATAATGGTATGATTTTGACACCAGTTATCTCGTTCAAACGAAACAATCTTTCAATTAATACCGAATTATCAAAACTAAAGGTGGCTCAGAACGAAGATGCTCACCAAATGTTTGAAAGAAAATATACACAAGCAAATAAATACGACCAGTTCTCTATTTTAACAGGCCAACAACCAAAGCGAGAGTTTATGTCGGTTGAAAGACCCGATTATGTCAACTTGGAGTACGAAGTAGTTGTATGGTGTGATTATATGGAGCAGGTAAACAAGATTGTTGAACAAATTGTCTTTTTCCAAGGTCGTTCTTTTGGTGATAGATACAAATTTGTAATAAAAGGTGATTCTTACTCATTTGAAACCATTTCAGAGATGGGCCAAGATAGAATCACTAAAGCAAACATCAATTTGACTGCTAAAGCATATATCGTTCCAGAATATGCCGCAATGACCAACAATACTAAACGTAGAATTTCAGTTGGTAGGGTATTTTGGGGAGATTCTCCAAAACTCGGTGGAAATGATATATCCATTAGTAGTGGTAATGAATAATTTTTACATATTTATATACTGAAACAAATAAATTTTATGTTATGAGTGAAAAAACAATTGTAAGCTTTACCGAAGAAGAAGTTGGTAAAATTACGGGGTTACAACAAAAGGTATTGACTATCAATACACGACTTGGGGAAATCGAGTTAGAGATTTACGAATTAGAATCCACATTCCAAGCTTTAAAAGATGAAAAGCAATCATTAATCAATTCATTTGGAGAAGTTAGGAAGGAGGAGATGGAGTTAGGCAAGGTTTTGAGAGACAAATATGGTGAGGGAACTTACGATATTGGAACAAATACCTTTACTCCTAACAAATAAGTAGTCGTTTACCCCATTTTTGGTGTATTTATAATAAGGAAAACCGAAAATTACATTTTAGGAGAAAATAATGGCTGAAAGAATTGTAAGTCCTGGCGTATTTACAAGAGAGAAAGACCTCTCATTCTTACCTGTGGGTATTGGTGAAATTGGTGCCGCTCTTATTGGACAAACTGTTAAAGGTCCTGCCTTCGTTCCAACGAAAGTAGAATCTTTTAACGAATATCAACAAAAATTTGGTGGTCTTACTGAAGATTCATATCTTCCGTATACCGCTCAATCTTATTTAGAAGAAGCTGGTGCTGCAACTATCGTAAGAGTATTGGGTGCAAGTGGTTACACTGCAAAACCTTTGGCTTTGGTAGTTTCTTCATCTAATGGTGAATATGTAGGTGCTTTACTTCACCCAACTACAACTTTGGGTACTGGTGATATGGACACAACTGCAGTTGATGCCGTTGCAAGTGCATCTTCGTTTGTTCTTACTTTGGATGGTAATGGTATTGAAAGTGGAAGTGATGTAAACGTAACTTCTGCATCGCTTGACCCATCTAATGTTAACTACATTACTAAAATTTACGGATACGCTCCTAAATCATCTAAAGATGCTTACACAATGTTGAACTTCTCAACATTCCAATCAGCGTCTTTTGCTACTGGTGAAAATGTTAAGGTTTCAGTTCAGCAAGTTGATGTTGATTACACTAAAGCTTATTCTGAAGCTTCTACTCCGTGGATTAAATCACAAAAAGTAGGTGGTAACGCTGCAAACTTGTTTAAATTCCACACACTTTCTCACGGTACTGCTACAAACTATGAGTTTAAAGTAGGTATTCGTGATATCAAACCAGCTTCAGAGGTGCCAGGTTCTGAATATGGTACTTTCTCTGTAATTGTTAGAAGAGTAGATACTTCTAAAATTCCTAACTCAATTTTCGGTCAGTCAGTTCAAGATACCGACTCAAGACCAAACATTGTAGAAGAATTCTCTGGTGTTAATCTTGACCCGAACTCTCCAAACTATATTAAGAGAGTAATCGGTGACAAGTACATTACTGTTGACGCAAATGGTAAGTTGTTAACTAATGGTGACTATCCTAACGCATCTGCTCACATTAGAGTAGAGGTTGATACTGATGTTGACGCAGGTTCAATCGATTCAACACTCGTTCCATTTGGATTTGGTGCCGTAACTTCACCACTACATTCAACTTATAACCTACCTGCTCCAACTTATAACGTATCACAATCAGTTAGTGGTGAATACAATAAGAGAGTATTCTTGGGTTACTCATTTGACTTTACAAATACCGACAACTTGAACTTCTTGATGCCAACTCCAGACGCTAACACCGAAACTGTTGGGTCTGACTTCGATTTGGCTGATTGTAAAACAGGTATTGTTGGTTCTGAAACCGCAATCTCATTATCATCTGAAATAGATGCTTTGAAATTCATCGTACCTTTCCAAGGTGGTTTTGATGGATGGGAGCCAAACCGAGTAGTTCTTACAGGTACTAACATTGCTGCTGGTAACACTCAAGGTTTAGATTGTTCATCTGCTACCGCTTCTGGTACTGTTGCATTAAGAAAAGGTATCAACGCAATCTCTAATCCTGATGAGTTCGATATCAATATGGTTGTAACTCCAGGTATTATCAATAGATTACACTCTTCAGTAACTACATTCGCTAAAGATATGTGTGAAGATAGATTAGATTGTTTCTATGTTATGGACGCTGGTGCTTACCAAGATTCAATCGCAACGGTTGTTAACTCATTGAGTGGATTTGACTCAAACTATGTGGCTACTTACCATCCTTGGGTTAAGATTTTAGATACTGACAAGAATAAGCCAGTCTGGGTTCCGCCAAGTGTTGTTCTACCAGGCGTTATCGCATTTAGTGATTCGGTAGGTGCCGAATGGTACGCTCCTGCTGGTTTAAATCGTGGTGGTCTTCCAAACGTACTTGAAGTTAAGACTCGTTTGACTCACGATGAGAGAGATACACTTTACACTAACCGAATCAACCCAATCGCTACGTTCCCTGGACAAGGTGCTACGGTATTCGGTCAAAAGACATTACAAGCAAAACCATCAGCATTGGATAGAATCAATGTTCGTAGGTTGATGATTGCTGTGAAGAAATACATCGCATCTTCTACAAGATACTTGGTATTTGAAAACAACACGGCTGCTACAAGAAATCGCTTCTTGTCAATCGTTAATCCATACTTGGAATCAATCCAACAAAGAAATGGTTTGTACGCATTTAAAGTGGTGATGGATGACTCCAACAACACTCCAGATGTGATTGATAGAAACATTATGGTAGGGGAAATTTACTTACAACCAGCCAAGACTGCTGAATTCATTGTTCTTGATTTCAACATTCTTCCAACTGGCGCTGCATTCCCTGAGGCATAAATTAGAGAAACGACTATTTATTAGAAAGACAATAGGAGATATAAATGGCACAATTACTTGACCCAAATGAAATTATGTTCACCAACTTTGAACCGAAGATGTCAAATCGGTTCATTATGTACATCGAGGGAATCCCTGCGTACTTGGTGAAAACCTCTGCCAGACCAGAAATCACCAATGGTAAAGTTACCATTGACCATATCAACACTCGTAGATATGTAAAAGGTCGTTCGGAATGGTCGGACATTACTGTTACTCTTTATGATGCAGTAGTTCCATCAGCAGCACAGGCTACAATGGAGTGGGTACGTTTACACCACGAATCAGTAACAGGTCGTGATGGTTATTCTGACTTCTACAAGAAAGATATTACATTCAACAGTTTGGGTCCTGTTGGTGATAAGGTAGAAGAATGGACATTGAAAGGTGCATACATCCAAACCGCTAAATTCTCGGATATGGACTATTCAGGTGAAGACCTTGCAACTGTTGATTTGACACTTACTTACGATTACGCTATCTTACAATACTAAAATACGGATTGTAATTACAAATTGGAAAATGAGAACCCCACTTCGGTGGGGTTTTTAGTTTAAAATAGTATATTTATTTTAGGTTAACCAATTATAAAGGAGAAAATATGTTAAATGTTATTAGAAACGTGGAAACTAAACAAGTTGTTTATATTTCATATGGAACTGTAACTCACAACGAATCCGGAGTAGCTGACGCTTCAAGTACAGACCTTGAAGCCGGACTATGGCCTACAACCGATGGTTGGGAATTGTTAAGTGTAGAAGTAGAAGCTCCAGCCGACTACCTTGGTGAAATATACAAAATGGTAGAAGATGGTGACACTTACCGTTGGGATTTGATGTAATATAATCATCAACAAATCTATAAACCCTCACCATTCGGTGGGGGTTTTTGTATTATAAATTATCGACTTACATACTTATATATGGTTAACCAAAATAATAACAAGGAAAAGTTATGGCAGATTTACAAGATGAATACAAAGGAATGTCGGATTCAGACATTGCTGCAAAAATAAGAGCGGAGTCTGAAACTCAACAACTTCGTGATTACAAATTCCCTACTGAAATCATAGAACTACCATCTCGTGGATTAGTTTATCCAAAAGATAACCCATTATCAAGTGGTAAGGTAGAAATGAAGTATATGACAGCAAAGGAAGAGGATATTCTAACTACACAATCATATATCAAAGATGGGTCGGTGCTTGACCGATTATTTCAGTCTCTTATCATTTCAAATGGTGAAGGTCAACCTATCAAGTATGTTGATTTAATCGTTGGTGATAAAAATGCTATTATGATTGCTGCTCGTATTCTTGGATATGGTAAAGATTACAAGGTTATGGTAAATGACCCGTTTTCTAACAATACACAGGAAGAAACCATCGACCTTACTCAATTTGATAATGTTGATTATGATGGTTCAGCACAAATGGAACTTCATAAAAACGAATTTGAGTTTAAACTTCCACAATCAAAAAGAAATATCACTTTTATGATTCTAACCGAATCAAAAGATAGAAAAATTAAGCACGAATTGGAAGATTTAAAGAAAGCAAATCGTAAACTTAAAAACGAAACAACACCTGAATTAACAACTCGTTTAAAACATAGCATTCTATCAGTAGATGGTGATTATGAATTAAAAACTATTAGAAATTTTGTTGATAATGAATTGTTTGCATTTGATTCAAAGGCATTACGAAATCATATAAGAGAAGTTTCTCCTGATATTGACCTAACTTGGGAATTTATTTCAGAAGAAACTGGCGAAGGGAGGGAGATGTCGTTGCCAATCGACTTGTCCTTTTTTTGGCCTAACGATTAAATATAGACAACAACTTCACGGGCATATATTTGACCTTGTATACCACGGAAATGGTGGGTTTACTTGGAACGATGTTTACAATATGCCTGTATGGGCTCGTAAGTTCTATCTTAATAAAATTATTGAGTTCAAGACTGCGGAAAAAACGTATAATGAGGAGTCTATGAAGAAATCACAAAGGGGAACACGAAAATAGTTCCCCTTTGATATTTATATAAGATAATAATAGGAGACATATGAATTTCTTACAAAAAATAATTACAAGAAACCTTTTAAAGGGTATGGAAAAGATGGCTCAAAAAGACCCTGCAGTTCGTAGCAGTTTTGATGCCCTTGCTAAAGCCTCATACCAACTACAAAAAGATATAGATGCACATATCAAAAACTCTAAAGATACTTTTAAGTAAGTAATATTAGGTAACCCAAATGGCAAAGACTAACAAGCAGAGATACCAAGAGCAGAAGGCTCGTAAGAAGACTATGGAAGATAATGACTTCCTCAATAGTCAGGCCGACCTACTCAATCGTAAAATGCAAGACCACATTGAAAATGCCAAGGAGTTGGGTAAACTTCGACAAGACTTATTAAAAGGAATGGTTGATGAGGTTGATAATCTTGACCAACAAAAAAAATTGTTAAAAGACTACGAAAAGTCAATGCAATTGTTGGTGGATGGTAGAAGTAAAACTGCTCGAAATTTAAAAGAAGAGATAGATGCACTTAAAAAGGTAATCAAAGTCGAGGAGAGGCGAAGAGACCTACAATCTGAACTGCAGACTAAAGCCGATGGTATGTTAGATGGTCTTGAAGGTCAAATTAAAAAAGTTCCAATTATCGGAGATTTTTTAGCGTCTACAATGGACTTCAAAGGTTTAAAAAAGAAAATGGGTAAGATATTAAAAGGAGTAACCCAGCAATTCGTAGCGTTAACTGCCGCAGGAGTTCCTGCCGGAAAAGCAATTGGTATGTCCTTTAGAGGTGCAATAAAACCTATAATGAGCTTTGGTGCAACTTTATGGGCATCGCTGGCACCATTACTACCTATCATTCTTCCTATTATAGCCGCACTTTATTTATTTAAAAAGGCATTGGGAGTTGACCAGCAAGTAGCTGATTTAAGTCGTGAGATGGGAATCGGTAATGATGAAGC
>Ga0222719_10000515_pt1 | contig 38747 bp, 34 predicted proteins | sample C33_34DmetaG_FD_165039 | JGI IMG/M metagenome (GOLD analysis project Ga0222719, IMG submission 165039) | Estuarine water microbial communities from San Francisco Bay, California, United States - C33_34D | ecosystem: Environmental > Aquatic > Marine > Unclassified | place: USA: California... | reverse complement strand
TAACACATCACTTTGAATAAGGGGCCTTACTGCATCATGGATGAACACCTTAGAATTTTTATTTTTAATTTCATTGAAGGCGTTGTATACAGATGTGGATCTTGTATTCCCACCTTCAACAATTGTTACATTTTTATATTCGTCGCCTTCTATTTCTTTTTTTATCGTATTAATTAATTCTTTATGGAGAACTAAAAAAATTTGTGAGAATATTTTGGATGATATAAAAGCATCGAGCGAGTATTTATAAACAGCTTTACCATGAATGAGTTGTATCTGTTTAAACGAACCAAATCTTTCTCCAGCCCCTGCTCCAACTATGATTGCAATATTTTCCATCAAATTACATGATTAACATAGAATCACCATAACTTAAAAATCTATACTTTTTCTTTTTGGCTTCGTTGTATGAGTCTTTAATGAATTTATACCCACCAAATGCAGAGGTTAGCATTAGCAGGGTGCTTTCAGGTTGATGAAAATTGGTAATCAAACCATCTACAATTTTAAACTCGTGCGGAGGATGAATAAATTTGTTTGTCCATCCCTTTTTTGGAGATATTTGAAATCCTGAAACATTAACTGTTTCTAATGCTCTCACGGTTGAAGTCCCTACTGCAAATATTCTACGCCTTTTTCTTTTTGCTTCATTAATTGCTAAAGCTGTGCCCGGAGAAACCTCAAAATATTCTGAATCCATATGATGTCGGTTTAAATCTTCAACCTGTACAGGCTTAAATGTTCCCAGGCCTATATGTAGAGTGATAAAGTGTATATTTACACCCTTTTTTTCTAGTTTTTTTATAATCTCTGTCGTGAAATGTAGTCCAGCAATGGGGGCTGCAACTGCTCCTCTTTTTTCTGCATATACTGTTTGATACCTTTCTTTGTCTGATTTTGTAGCAGGTCTTTCTATGTATGGAGGCAAGGGTGGATGCCCCAGCTTGTCCAAAATATTGTCAAAGTCTCCATTTTCAAATTCAAACCTAACAACTCTTCCGCCAGAAACAGTGTTGTCAATTACATCGCAAAACAGGCCATCTGACAAAATAAGTTTATTTCCTATTCTAACTTTTCGTGCGGGTTTTACAAGCACCTCCCAAAGCCTATCTCCTAATTCTCTTAACAAAAATATTTCTACCTTTGCATCAGTTCTATCTTTTATTGCAAATAGCTTTGCAGGAAACACTTTAGTGTTATTCAATATTAAAAGATCGTTTTTTTGAAAATAATCTGTGATATCAAAAAAATTTTTATGTTTAATAGATTGATCTTTTCTGTTTAAAACCATCATTTTAGATGTATCTCTCTTTTGCTTTGGTTTTTGTGCAATATATTTTTTAGGAAGCTGGTATCTAAAGTCGCTTAGTTTATATTTTTTCTTTTTTTCTATCATAATTATTCCTTGTTTTTTGGCTTATTCATACTAAACATTTCATAAGCTTTTTCTGTTGCCACTCTTCCCCTAGAAGTTCTTTCAATAAAACCCTCTTTAATTAAATATGGCTCATAAACATCTTCAATTGTTTGTATATCTTCATTGATTGATATTGCTAGGGATTTTCCGCCTGTAGGACCGCCATTATAATTAACAATTAAATTTTTTAAAATTTTTCGGTCCATGCTTTCAAGACCATTTTTGTCAATACCAATACTATTAAGGGAGCTTTTAGCATCACTTAATGTTACTTCTTTGAGATTTTTGACTTGAGCAAAATCTCTAACCCTTCTTAAAACTCTGTTTGCAATCCTTGGTGTGCCTCTAGAGCGCCCAGCAATTTCTATTAAAGCCTCGTCGTTAACATTTATTTTTAATATCGATGCTGTTCTTTTCAAAATTTCAAAAATTTCTTCTTTTTTGTAAAAGTCTAATCTGAATATTGCACCAAATCTATCTCGCATTGGTGTTGATATATTTCCCAGCCTTGTGGTTGCTCCAACCAAAGTGAATGGTTCCAGATCAATCCTTACCGTTCTTGCATTAGGTCCTGAATCTATCAATATATCTATTTTATAATCTTCCATTGCTGAGTAAAGGTACTCCTCCACAGTTGTGTTAACTCTGTGTATTTCATCTATAAAAAATACATCTCTGTCTTGAAGATTTGTCAACATACCTGACAAATCTCCAGGAATTGAAATAACTGGTCCTGAAGTTGATAAAAACCCCTTATCTAGTTCTGTTGCTATAATATTGGATAAAGTTGTTTTTCCCAACCCTGGTGGACCATATAATAATATATGGTCTAGCGCATCTTCTCTCTGCTTAGCAGCGGTAATATATGTTTTTAATGATTCTACTATTTCTGTTTGACCTATAAAGTCGTCAAACAAGTTTGGTCTAATTTGTTTATCGAAATTTTTTTCTTCGTTGGAAGAAATGACTATTTTTTGCTCATCACTCACCTTACTAAGATAAAGAGGGAATAACCGTTATCCAAAAAATTATTTTAGAACTTTTTTAAGAAACTTTCCTGTAAGCGATTGCGGTTCTTTACAAACTTCTTCTACCGTGCCTTGTGCTATTACTGTTCCGCCACCTTCTCCTCCTTCAGGCCCCAAATCTATTATCCAGTCAGCACATTTTATAACATCCAGGTTGTGTTCAATGACTATAACCGTATTTCCTTGGTCTACTAGCTTTTGCAGTACTGATAATAACATTTGAATATCATCAACATGAAGTCCTGTTGTTGGCTCATCTAAAAAATAAACAGTATTTTTAGTGCTTGTTTTAGATAGCTCTGTAGACAACTTTATCCTTTGTGCTTCACCGCCTGATAGGGTTGTTGCTTGTTGGCCGAGTTTAATATAGCCTAAACCCACATCATGCAAGGTATCCAAGCGTTTTTTAATTGGTGGAATGTTTTGAAAAAATAGTCTTGCTTCATCTACTGACATACTTAAAATATTGTCAATATTTTTATTTTTGTATTCTATCTGTAGGGTTTCTTTATTATATCTTTTTCCATTACAATCATCACAGTTAACGTAAACGTCTGGAAGAAAATTCATTTCAATTTTAATAATACCCGCGCCTTGACATGTTTCACATCTACCGCCTTTAACATTAAAAGAAAACCTTCCAATCTTATATCCTCTTAGTTTTGCTTCTCTGGTTTGCGCAAAAAGATCTCTAATGTGCGTAAAAATTCCTGTGTAGGTTGCAGGATTTGATCTTGGCGTTTTTCCGATAGGTTTTTGATCAACATTGATAACTCTTTCAATTTTATCTGTTCTTAAAAGATTTTTAAACGGAAGCATTTCCTTAACACCATAATTCACCATATTTGATAGAGCAGGATATAGCGTTTGGTTTATCAAAGAGCTTTTACCGCTCCCCGATACTCCGGTTATCGCTACCAACCTCTCATAAGGAAAGCTAACATCTATGTTTTTTAGGTTGTTTCCGCTTGCGCCCAAAATAGTAAAATGATCAAAAGTTGTTGTTCTATAATTTGGAAGCGATATGCTTTTGAGGCCTGAAAGGTATTTACCTGTAAGACTTTTTTCGTGCTTCATAATTTCTTTTAATTTTCCAGAGAAAACCACCTCACCTCCTAAAGCTCCAGCCTTAGGCCCCATATCAATAATTTGGTCCGCAGATTCTATTGTATTTAGGTCGTGTTCAACAACTATGACAGTATTGCCAATATCTTTTAATGACTTTAATGTATCTAGCAGCCTATCATTGTCTCTAGGATGCAGACCAATGGACGGTTCATCTAAAACATAAAGAACTCCGGTTAATTGAGAGCCTACTTGTGATGCCAGCCTAATTCTTTGCGCCTCTCCTCCAGATAATGTTCTTGAGGCCCGATCTAAGGTTAAATAGTTCAATCCTACATTAATTAAAAAGCTTAATCTTTTTTTAATTTCCTTGAGTATTCCACCAGCAATGTCTTGTTGATTTTTACTGAGCTCAACTTCTTCAAAAAATTTCAGCGTCTCTGATATGTTATTAGAACAAAGATTTCCAATGTTTGTTGATCCTATTTTTACATTAAGGGAAGAGTCTTTTAATCTTTTACCATTACAGCTATCACATGTTCGCGTGCTCATAAAGCCTTCAACCCATCTTCTGATACCATAAGACTGTGTTTGTTTATATCTTCTTTGCAGTTCAGGAATTATTCCTTCCCATTTGCCGGTGTATGTTCCCTTCCATTTTTTATTTTTAATATCAATATCTATTTTTTTCCCACTCAAACCATATAACAAAATTGTTCTTATCTCTTTTGAAAGCTTGTTCCATGGTTTAGAAAACGACAAATCAAAGTCCCTTGCCAAAGCCCTAAGCTTACTCCCGTGGAAACCTTTAGGCTGACTACCTATTGGCTTTATTGCTTCCTGAATTAATGATTTTTTTATATTTGGAACAACCAGATTGGGGTCAATTTCTGTAATGAAACCTAGTCCATCACACTGTTGGCAGGCACCGTATGGCGAATTGAATGAAAACATTCTTGGGGTTAAGTCTGTCATCATAACATAAGGATGGTATGCACATGCAAAATGTTCGCTAAATGAATAGTCTTCATTTTTATTAATATTAATAATGCATATTCCGTTTCCCATCTTAAGAGCTAGCTCTACCGACTCTAACAATCTAGACTGAACTGATTTTTCTAAAATAACTCTATCAACTAAAACATCAATATTGTGGTTTTTATTTTTTTCTAGCGCGGGTGTTTTTCTCAATGAAACAATTTTTTTATCAATTCTGGCTCTCAAAAATCCTTTCTTTTTTATGTCTTCAAATATTGTTTTATGCTCTCCTTTTCTTCCCTGAATAATAGGAGATAAAATATATGCTTTTTCATTTTTGTGGAGTTTTAAAATCTGTTCTACTATTTGTTCTGGTGACTGTCTAGAAATCTCCCTTGAACATTCCCAACAATGCGGTTGTCCAATGCTTGCATAGAGAAGCCTAAGATAATCGTGTATTTCAGTTATCGTTCCAACAGTCGACCTTGGGTTTCTTGATCCCGTTTTTTGTTCAATAGAAATTGCAGGTGACAATCCCTCTATTGTGTCTACGTCGGGTTTTTCCATTAAGTCTAAAAACTGTCTAGCATAAGCAGATAGGGACTCCACATATCGTCTTTGTCCTTCTGCATATATCGTATCAAACGCCAAAGAAGATTTTCCTGAACCGGATGGTCCTGTAATAACTACAAGCTTATTTTTATCTATATCAACATTAACATCTCGTAAGTTGTGTTGTCTAGCTCCTCGTATTTGTAGTTTATTTTTCATAATTTTTTAAAAATTTAGACCTTTAACTTACTTAACTATGGAAATGATTCAAAAAAGGATTTATGTTTTATTAAATAAAAGATGAAAAACCTTAAAAACAAACTATTGATATCAATGCCAAATATGGTTGATCCGTATTTTTCTAAAAGCGTATTATTTATATGCGAAGATAGCATTAATGGCACAACCGGCATTATTGTTAACAAACCAGTCAGTGAAATGAAAATTTTCAATTCTGGGATTAAAAATAAAATATTTGAGGACATGCTTAGTGAATCAAAAAAAATATTTTTTGGCGGCCCTCTTTACTTAAATGAGGCTTGTGTTATTGAAAACACGTTCGATTCTAGTGTCGATTTTTCTAAAAAAATTCAACTTTCTACAGACCTAGACCTCATCCAAGAAATATTATTTAATGATAAATCGTCTCATGGCGCAAGACTTATATTTGGTCATGCAGGGTGGGAAAAAAATCAGCTTGAAAAAGAAATTAAACGAGGAGACTGGATTCTCCAGGACTATGATAGTTCCATTTTTAATATTCCTTCAAAAAATTTGTGGCAGGAAATGATTCATATTTTTGGGTTAGATGAATTTAATTTTATTGGTAATGGTGGGATGTTTTGATTAAAAATATTAAAAAAATTCAAAAAGACATTAAAAACAAAAAAGCAACTAAGGCTACAAACGGAATACAGCTACTAGCAAATGGCTTGTCTCTTTCAAAAAAGGGTCTTGGTCTTTTATTTGCTGAAATTTTTTCTAAAAAATAATCTTACAAAGATCGGTGTTCTCCGCCATCACAAAATATTGTTGAACAATTCACAAAATCAGCTTTATCACTCATCAACAAAGAAACTAAACTCGCTACATCTTCTGGCGTTGTTACTCTTTTCATAGGATTTCTTTCTTTGGTTGTTTCAACCCATTTTTCCCAGTCTTCAGATATTTTTGTGAGGGCGCGCGTTGGTGTTATTCCTGCTTGAATTGTATTTGCTGTAATTCCTTGTTTGCCTAACTCCCAACCAATCTGACGCACAACAGCCTCTAGTGAAGCTTTAGCTACTCCCACAGGGCCATAGCCTTCCATAGCCTTATAGCTTCCTTCGCTAGTAAGGCCTACAATTCTTGATCCATTAGTTAAAAATTTTTTTTCTAAAAGAGCCTGCGTCCAATAAATTAAACAATGTGCCATAACATGTTGCGTCATATCCATTTGGCGCTGTCTAACAGGTGTGGGTTCAAAAAAATTAGTTGTACTTCCAAAAGCGATTGAATGCATTAGGAGTTTTACTTGTCCACTGCCAACAAGGTCTGATATTTCGGGCATTCTTTTAAACATCACCTCTTTATCTGCGGCATTCTCGTTCCAAAATTTTACTTTTGCTCCGTTCATTAAAGCTATTTCTTTTTCAAGCTCTTGTGCTTCTTTTTTAATCGCACCTCTATCCAAATGAAAACCAATTATTCCCATGCCTTCGCTTGCAAGCTGCTTGGAGATTGCTGCCCCGTGCCCTGTTGAACACCCTAAAACTATTGCCCATTTATTTTTCATAAGATTTCAATTTAATAAATACTAATTCAATTAAGTATTATATTCTCAGCATGAATTTAAACTGTGGATTTGTAGGCTTACCAAACGTAGGGAAATCAACCCTATTTAATGCTTTGAGCAAAAATAATATTGCGGCCGAGAATTATCCTTTCTGCACCATTGAGCCCAATACTGGGGTTGTTGAGGTGCCTGATCACAGGCTAAACGAATTGACTAATATCTATAAACCAGAAAAGACCATTCATAATACCGTTGAATTTATTGACATTGCTGGCTTGGTAAAAAACGCTCATCAAGGAGAGGGTTTAGGCAATCAATTTCTTTCTCAGATTCGGTCTGTAAAGGTTATCATTCAGGTTGTTCGATTTTTTAATGATAACAACATTACACATGTTGAAAATAGGGTTGATCCACTAGATGATATGGAAATTATCAATACTGAGCTTGTTCTTGCTGATATCAAAACTGTTGAAAGAAGTTTAGAAAAAAATGAAAAACTTGTTAGGGCAAATAAGCCAGAGGGGGTGTTGGCAAAAGAAGTTTTATCCAACCTTCTTGAACATCTAAATAATGGTTATGCTTCTAGGTCTTTTAAAAGAGCGTCTAAAGAAAATGCGTGCATAAAAAATTTATTTTTACTTACAGATAAGCCTATGATATATGTAGCTAACATTGATGATGATGGAGGGAGCAGTGACTTGCTGGACAGGGCTAGTTTGATCGCTAAAAAAAACAACTCTTCCTTTATTAAAATTAATGGAAAACTCGAATCTGAAATGGCCGAATTTGATGAAGATGAAAAAGAGATGATTTTAAAAGATTATAATATTGACGAAAGCGGATTAAGTGTCTTAATAAAAGAAGCTTACAAGACACTTGGGCTTGAAACATTTTTTACTTGCGGAGAAAAAGAAGTAAGGGCTTGGACAATGAAGAGCGGGTCTCAGGCCGTTGAAGCCGCCGGTGAAATTCATACAGATTTTTCAACTAAATTTATAAAAGCTGAAATTTTTTCCTATAAAGATGCAATCAACAACAAGGAAAAAATAAACGAATTAAAAACAATGGGCTTGGTGAAAATGGTTGGAAGAGACTATATTATGCAAGAAGGAGATATTGCATACTTTATCAAAGGACAATGATAGAAAAAAAACCCAAAATTGGCGTTATTGGTGCAGGGCACCTTGGCAAACACCACATTAAACATCTTTCACAACATAAAAGCGTTGAATTTGTTGGAGCATTTGATACTAACAAAAATGTTTTAAAAGAGGTCTGTGCAGAGTTTTCCGTCAAGATGATCGATTCGATGGAAGATTTTATAGGTAAATGTACGGCTGTACACATTGTTACTCCTACCAATACCCATTTTGCGATTGCAAAGTTTTTTTTAGAAAACAACGTTGATGTTTTAATAGAAAAACCAATTACCAATGCTGTAAAAGAAGCAGAAGATTTAATTAAAATAGCTGAAAAAAATAGGCGTATAATCCAAGTTGGACACATTGAAAGGTTCAACCCAACAATTAACAAACTCAAACAACTAATAAACAATCCACATTATATAGAAATAGAGCGCTTGGCGCCGTTTCAAGCAAGGGGAGCGGAGGTCCCTGTTGTTTTAGACTTAATGGTCCATGATATAGATATGATTTTAGAAATGGTAAATAGTCCAATAGAAAACATTCAAGCTAGTGGGGCAAAAATGATGAGCAGCACAATAGATTTAGCTCACGCTTATATTAAATTCAAAAATGGTGTTGTAGCTAATTTAAAATCTAGCAGAATTGCCCAGGGCTATGTAAGAAAAATTAGAACTTATGAAAAAAATTTATACAGCATTGCTGATTTAATGATACCCCAAATTGAAGTTTATGGATTAAAAAATAATGGTCAATTTTCTAAAAATTCCATTTCTAAAATCGTTGAAACTTCTGAAGGGGAAAAAACGGTTATTTATGAAAAATTTGTTCCAGAAAAAAAAGATGCTCTTCTTGAAGAAATTAATAATTTTATAGAGTCTGTTTTAAATAGAACCAGCCCTAATGTAGATGGTAAGGCTGGGAAAAAGGCTCTAGATATTGCACTGCAAATAGAAAATAAAATTTTTTTAAATGACTAAAGAAAAAATATTTATTATTGCCGGGGAAGACTCTGGAGACTTGCACGGCGCTAATTTAATATCCACAATTAAAAAAATAAATCCTTCTGCTCATTTTTATGGCATAGGCGGCAACAGGATGCAAAAAGAAGGGTTGCATATCACTGAACACATACGCAACCTTAATATTATTGGTTTTTTTGAAGTTATAAGGCACTACAGACGCATTAAAAAAATTTTTGATGACACCCTATTAGAAATAAAAAAAATTAAACCTGATAAAATTATTCTTATAGATTATCCAGGATTTAATCTTAGAATGGCAAAAAAACTTTCTGCTCAGGACTTTGATATTACTTACTTTATTCTTCCTCAGGTTTGGGCTTGGAAAGAATCTAGAAAAAAAATACTTCGAAACTGTTGTGATCGTCTCATAAGCATTATACCGTTTGAAAAAATTTGGTTTAAAAATAGGGGGATCGACGTGCATTATGCGGGACATCCCATATCAAGCATAAGTAATAAAAAGTATGATAAAGAGAAATTTCGACATAAGCATAGCATCCCCGACGAAAATAAGATAATTGCCCTCCTTCCAGGCAGTAGAAAAGGAGAAATCCAAAGACATTGGAAGATTTTTTCCGACACTATCGATAAAATTAGTTCTGTTAAAAAAAATATTACGTTTATTTTAATTGAAGGGCAAAATGTGAATATTGATTCACCCTCAAACATAATTAAGATTAAAACAAATCAGTATGAAGCAATATACTCTGCTGATGCCGCAATTGTCTGTTCCGGAACAGCTACGCTAGAAACTGCAATGCTAAAATGTCCAATGATTGTTTGCTATAAGTTGTCAGCCCCAACGTGGTTTTTGGCAAAATTAATGTCAAAAGTTAAATATTTATCCTTGATAAACCTTATTTCCGGTAAAAAGATTGTGCCTGAATTTCTTCAAAAAGATATGTCACCTAAAAACCTTTCAAGAGAAATTCTTTCTCTGATAGATGACCCAAAGAAAAAGCGTGCCCAACAGGACCATTATGTAAAATTAATCAAAAAACTTAATGTTGAGGACAGCGCCTATCTTTCGGCTGCAAAATATATTTATGATTAAATCTTTTTTAAAAAAACAAATTCTTTTTTTATTAATAGTTTTCCTTTATCGATTTAATAGAAAACTGGTGGTTGGAAAAGAAAACTTGGATTCTCTTGATTCTTTTATAGTTGTTACTTGGCACGGTAAGGTTTTGGGCTTAATGGAATATCTTAAAAAAAAGAAATATTATGCCTTGGTTAGCCAAAGTCGTGACGGAGATTTAATTGTTGATGTTGCTAAAAAATTTGGGTACAGGTTTTTTAGGGGGTCTAGTAGTCGAGGTGGTCGTTCAGCTCTAGATAGTATGAACAATTTTTTTGCAGATCGAAAATCGGCAAAAATTGTTATAACTCCCGACGGTCCAACTGGACCAGAACACAAAGCAAAGCCTGGTGCTTTTTTATTATCTCAACAGTCTGGTCGTCCAATTGTTCCTATAGTCGTGGACGTAAAAAATAGCTGGAAGTTTAAAAACTGGCACACTTTTTACCTGAGCAAACCTTTCTCAAAAATGAAAATCGCTATCGGCAAACCATTATATTTTGGTAAGGGTGACACTGTTGAATCGGGTACTAAAAAAATTGAAGCAAAATTAAAAGAACTCGACAAAATAGCTAGTAATCATGAATAAGATACATATCATATTAAACAACAAGCTGTTGACTGCTATTGCTTCTGCTTTTCTTTTTTTGTTTCCCCTTCACGTAGTTTTTATTTTTTTTAAAAACCTTTTTTATGATTTGGGTCTAATTAAAGCTACCAAGATAAACTCTAGGGTTGTCAGCATTGGTAATGTTTTACTTGGTGGTACCGGCAAAACTCCTACAACAATAGCCATTGCTAATTTTTTACAAAAAAATGGCTTTACTGTTGGGATTGTTACTCGCGGACATGGTAGAAAAAACGAATCTAATAGCTTTTTGCTTAAAGATCATCATTGGAGTGAGTGTGGCGATGAAGTGATAATACTTAAAAATAATTTACAACCCAACATTCCAATCTATGTTTCTAGAAACAAAGTTTTTGCTGCCCAACAACTATCTAATCTTGGTTGTAATGTTATTTTATTAGATGACGGATTTCAACATCGAAAAATCTATAGAGATATTGATATTGTTTTAATTGGACCTGAAAATTATGTAAAAAAGAATCAGCTTATTTATCCTTATGGCTTATTAAGAGAGCCTTTTTCCTCTTTGAAAAGAGCTGACATTACAATTTCAACTAAAAGAAATTTAATTCCCTATGAAAATTCCATACAAACTGATCATAGATGGGATCTTGAAGTTAAAAAAGAGGTTTTGTCATCTGGTCAGGCTAGATCAATCCACGACTTCTCAAACAAATCTGGCATTCTTGCGCTGTGCTCCATCGGCGACCCCAATAGTTTTGAAAAAACATTAAAAAATATAAAAATTTTAGCGGACAGAAGTATGTTTTTCCCGGATCATTGGCCCTTTTCAAAAAAAGATATTGATAAAATTAATCAAACATTAACACGCGACAATTTAAATACCATTGTTTGTACAGAGAAAGACTATGTAAAACTTTATGAGTTTAGAAACCTGCTTAAAGCAGATATAAATGCGATTGTTTTAAAACATGAATTAAATCAAGATATCAAAGCAGACATTTTAGGTCGATTGGTCTAAAATTTACACCATTGACATTGGATTTTTAATAAGCTAAGTTTTTGAACATTTAACACATTAGGAGGATTTAAATGGTAGAATTATTTTTAGAAGGTGGGCCTTTCATGTGGCCTATTTTAATTTTATTACTTGCGGGGCTTGGCCTTGTTGGTGAAAGAGCTTACTCGCTTAATCAGTCTAAGGTTGACTCTGATGGATTTATGGGCGCTTTAAGAGGCGCTTTAAAATCTGGCGGTGCCAAAAAAGCTTCTGGTGTTTGTGATGGACATGATGGTCCTGTTGCAAACATTTGTCAAGCAGGTTTAGCTAAAGTTGGTAAAGGACCTGATCAAATTGAAAAAGCGATTGAAAATGCTGGGTCTTTAGAAATGGCATTTTTAGAAAAAAATATGGGCTGGTTAACAGCTATTATAGCCATTGCTCCGATGATGGGCTTTACTGGAACAGTTGCTGGTATGATTTTCGCATTTGATGCTATTGCTGCGGCAAATGATATTTCTCCGGCTGTTGTTGCGGTTGGTATTTCACAAGCGCTTCTAACTACGGCTTTTGGATTAATTGTTGCTATGATCATTCAAATTGCTCAAAATCTTTTTTCTTCTATGATTGACGGAATGGTTTTAGATATGGAAGAAAGATCAATTGAAATCACTGATTTATTAAGAGACTCTAAGTAACACATGGCTCTTAGAGAAAGAAAAGCCCGTGTTGGTGCTATCCCTGAAGGAGGAATGGCAGATATAGCATTCCTTTTGCTGGTATTCTTTTTGGTAACCACCACTATTGACATGGATAAAGGTTTGGGTATTATTCTTCCAGCCGAGGGTCAAGAGTTGGAGATTAACAAAAAAAATATTCTAAATTGCTTAATCAGCGCATCTGGCAATGTTTTGCTTGGCGGCGAACCAGTAGCCATGAAAGATTTAAGCAGAAGAGTTAAAGAAGAAATTCGCGCAAACGATAAGCTAATTATTTCAGTAAAGGCTCACGAAAAATCTGAGTATGATGTTTATGTTGAGGTTTTAGATCAACTCAAACTTGCTAATGCTACAAGAATATCAATTGCGGAGACAGAATAATGAAGTTTAGAAGAAAATCGGCAGTAGAATCAAAAATATCAACATCCTCCATGCCTGATATTATTTTTATGCTTCTTATATTTTTTATGGTTACGACCGTGCTTAGAGAATTTTCTGGTCTTCCCGTTTCTCTTCCTAGAGCAGAAAGAATTGAAAAGCTAGAGTCTAAAAGACATACTTCAGATATTTGGGTATCAAAAGACGGGTTAATCTCTATTGAAGACAAGCTATATAATAATAATGATGTTCGTCATATAATGTATGAAAAAAGAGCGTCAAATCCTCAGCTAACGGTTTCTTTAAAAGCAGACCAGGCGGCGAGAATGGAAACAATTTCAGACATTCATAATGAACTTAGAAAAGCAGACGCTTTAAAGCTTAACTATTCTACAAAAGTAAAGGCTCCTAATTAAAAATGGATGAACTAAAAAAGCTGCTCGAACGCTTTAGCCCCTTCTCTTTTATTGTAGACTTCTTTTTAAAAAGAGCAAGGCTTGTTGAAAATACATTGAAAGAAAAATATTCAACGGTATTAAGGGTTGGTTTTTTATTTGCTTCTTTTGTTTTGTTGGTTGGTTTTTATTCGCTGCAACGATTCGAAAATGATATTGAAATAGAAACTGAGAGTCAAATAATTATTGAAAATATTGAGATTCCTGAAACTCAACAATTTGAAACTCCTCCTCCCCCTGCAAGACCTTCTGTTCCTGTAGAATCAGAGGACGATGACCTAGCTGATGACTTAACTATTGAAGAAACAGATTTAGACAATTTTGATGCTTGGGATGCGCCACCGCCTCCCCCTTCTGGTCCACAAGTAAAATTTATTCCATACGACGATCCGCCAAGGCCCCTGTTTCCAATTCGTCCGGTATATCCAGACATTGCACAAGAAGCAGGTATTGAAGGTCAAGTGCTAGTTCAATGCTTTATTGATAAAACAGGTAAAGTAAAAGAAACGATTGTCCTTAAGGGAATTCCAAACACAGGCCTTGATGAGGCCGCTGTTGATGCTCTAAGAAAAACTAGGTTTAGACCAGCAAAACAACGCGAAACTAAGGTTGGTGTTTGGATTACTATACCTATCAACTTCAAACTTCAAAACTAGTTCTGTCTTCACTATATGTTCTTTGAAATTACCATAGTTGGTTTTATCAGCCTACTCATCCTTTTAATTGCTAGGTCGCTCAACAAAAACAATGCCAAATTTATATTGGCTGGGTATAACACAATGTCAGAAGAAGAAAGATTAAAATATCATATTGGTCTTGTTGTTAGTCTAGCTAAAAAATTTTTATATTCCTTAGCAGTCATCCCCTTTGTGTGTTTTGTTTTTTTTTATCTTTTTTTTTGACATGATAAAAGCAGTTGTTGTTTACTCTGCTGTTATTCTTTTAATGATAATAAAATTTATAGTGTCTTCGAAAACACTTAAATCTTTGACTTTATAAACTCTCTATTAAGCCTTGCTATATTTGTCTGCCCAATTTCTTTAGGACACTCAGCTGAGCATGCTCCAGTATTAGTGCAGGCACCAAAACCTTCTTCATCCATTGTTGCTACCATATTAACCACTCTTTCTTTTCCTTCTTTTTCTCCCTGCGGTAACAAGGCAAGGTGAGAAACTTTTGCTGCTGTGAACAGCATGGCTGATGAATTTTTACATGCTGCTACACAAGCTCCGCAACCAATACAGGCTGAAGATAAAAATGCTTCCTCTGCGTCTTCTTTTGTGACAGGAATATTGTTTGCTTCGAGCACGTCTCCGGTGTCAACTGCAACATATCCTCCAGATGAGATGATGCGATCAAACGCTTTTCTGTCTACTGATAAATCTTTAATAACAGAAAATGCCTCTGCCCTGAAGGGTTCTAGCAAAATATTATCTTCGTTGTTAAAAGCTCTCATGTGAAGCTGGCAAACCGTTGTTGCTTTTTGTGGACCATGCGGCCTTCCATTTATCATAAAACCGCAAGAGCCGCATATACCCTCCCTGCAGTCGTGATCGAAGGCAACTGGATCTTTTTTTTCTTTAACTAGCTTAATGTTTAGTATGTCAAGCATCTCCAGGAAGGAGATGTTTGGGTCTATATTTTCTAATCTATAAGAACGCAATCCTCCGTCTTGATGGTCTGATTTTTGTCTCCATATTTTAAGATTAATATTCATTATTTATAGCTTCTTGTTTTTAACTTTACGTTTTTATATTGTAATTCTTCCTTAAAAAGCTTTGGGCTTTCCTCTTCAGAGTATTTCCATGCAGCTACATATTTAAAGTCTGTGTCGTTTCTTTTGGCTTCATTTTCCTCTGTTTGGTATTCTTCTCTAAAATGCGCCCCACATGACTCATTCCTGTCTAGCGCATCATATGCCATTAGCTCTGCAAGCTCTATAAAGTCTTTAATTCTTAGGGCTTTTTCTAGCTCCTGGTTAACATCTTTGTCATCTCCGGGAATACATATTTGACTCCAAAACTTTTGTTTTACTTTTGGAATTTCTTCGAGCGCGCTTTTGAGGCCTTTTCTGTTTCTTGCCATTCCTATTTTGTCCCACACAATCTTGCCAAGCTCTCTATGAACCTCATCAACAGCCAAGCTTCCATCTACTTTCATCAACTTAGAAATCTCTTCCTCTGTTTTCTTTTTCGCTTCTATAAATTCTGGAAAACTAGTTATATCTTTTTCTAGCGGTTTTTCTTTAGCCAAATAATCCATTGTTGTGTGCGGAACAACAAAATATCCATCTGCTAACCCCTGCATCAGGGCGCTTGCTCCAAGCCTATTTGCTCCATGGTCAGAAAAATTACTTTCTCCTATTGAAAAAAGGCCATTAATTGTTGTCATAAGATTATAATCTACCCACAAACCTCCCATTGTATAATGAACTGCTGGATATATCTTCATCGGTGTTTTGTATGGATTTTCATCTGTTATGTTTTGATACATATCAAAAAGATTTCCATATTTTTCTCTAATAAATTCTTCGCCCTTTTTTTCAATGGCTCTTTGAAAGTCTAAATATACTGCGTATCCTGTGGGTCCAACCCCTCTTCCTTCATCGCAGACCTCTTTTGCTCTCCTGCTTGCAACGTCTCGTGGAACAAGGTTCCCAAAAGCTGGGTAAATTCTCTCTAAATAATAGTCTCTTTCTTCTTCTGGTATATCTGCAGCTTTTCTTTGGTCGTTCTTCTTTTTTGGTACCCAAACCCTTCCATCATTCCTTAAGCTTTCGCTCATTAGTGTTAATTTTGACTGAAAATCGTTTTTTACTGGAATGCAAGTTGGGTGAATTTGTGTAAAGCTTGGGTTTGCAAATAGGGCTCCTTTCCTGTGTGCCCTCCAATTTGCGGTAACGTTGCTTGCCATTGCATTGGTTGACAAATAATAGACGTTGGAATATCCACCTGTTGCTAAAATCACAACATCCGCGCTGTGTGTCGAAATTTTTCCACTAATTAAATCTCTTGTTACAATACCCTTTGCCTTTCCGTTTACAAGAACTACATCTAACATGTCGTGTCTTGAATAAAATTTCACTTTTTTCTTTTCCATTTGTCTGCTTAGGGCAGAATAGGCCCCCAACAAGAGTTGTTGTCCTGTTTGCCCTCTTGCATAAAATGTTCTAGAAACTTGAACCCCACCAAAAGATCTGTTGTCAAGCAAGCCTCCATACTCTCTAGCAAATGGTACGCCCTGTGCTACGCATTGATCAATAATGTTCTTGCTTATTTCTGCTAACCTATAAACATTGTCCTCTCTTGATCTAAAGTCTCCGCCTTTGATTGTATCATAAAACAGTCTCATTACACTATCGCCGTCACTCTTATAGTTTTTCGCAGCATTAATTCCTCCCTGAGCTGCAATACTGTGTGCCCTTCTTGGAGATTCGTGAAATGAAAATGCGTGTACATTAAAACCTTTTTCAGCCAAGGTTGCTGAGGCTGAGGCCCCTGCTAAACCAGTCCCTATTACTATAACTTTGTATTTGTTAGCTTCTTCTGGTGAAAGCTTTTTTAGTGAACTTTTGTAGTCTTCCCACTTTGTATACAGATCTCCATCTGGGGCATTAGAAAATAAATTGAAGTCTGTCATATTACTCTCACAAGAAACCCAAACCATACTGGAATTGATATAAATCCTAAAGGTATCCAAAACCAAAAAATAGCAGCAAAATTGTTGTATGTTTTTTCATACTTAGTACCAACAATGCCCAGTGTTTGACCCGCCGATGCTATACCGTGTTTTAAGTGGTAGCCCAGTAGCACGATAGCTATGATATAGAAAATTGAAACCAAAGGACTCCCAAACCCTACAGAGCTTTCTGTTACAACATAATAATAGCTCATTCCTCTCATGTCAAAATTAAATTTATACCAGAAAGTTGACCAATGTGTTGCTAAAAAGATAAAAACAATACTTCCAGTAAAGGCCGCATTCTTGGCGGCTCCTGAGGTATTTTCTTTGCTATAAGAACTAATAATTTTTTTTGCTTTTCTGTTTTTAAGCCACAAAAGGATTCCGCTATATGCATGACTAAAAACAAAAAGTACTAGAAAAAACTCCGCTATTCTTATTAAAAATCCAAGCTTGTGTAGCTTTTCCACATACCCATTAAACCCCGCCTCGCCAACAAAAAGGAAGAGGTTTCCAAATAAATGGAAGGCCATAAAAAGAGACAACGATAAGCCCGTGATGGCCATTAAAATTTTTCTCCCCACTGAAGACGTTAATAGTTTTATTATAGACATAATTTGGTGATGTTTATTTTAAAACGCATTTATATAAATATAAAGATAAATTGCTTTTTAAAAGCTATTTCAATCGTGCTTGTGCTTCAAAAATTAAAAAGAGAACTCGCTTAACTTGGGAACCTGTTTTTTCACCTCTGCTAGGCTGCCTTTATATGTTTTTTTATTAAACACGACCACCCACTCTCCAGAAGGATTTCCATCTGTAAAGCTTCCTTTAATGGTAGGGTTTTGTCTTGGTGCAACGTAGTTCCATTGTCCATTTTTTTGGTTATTGCTGTACGTGCCTTTTCCAAAAAACCTTGATCCAAAATCAATGTCTGTCCCCTCGGTCCACTCACCCTCTTTTATATCCGAAACGAACGTTCCTTCTCCAATTCTTCTGCCATTTTTTGCATATAAAGACCAAAGACCTTCTTTTTTACCAAACTGGTATGCTCCGCTCTGAGACCTTTCTAGTGATCCTTCTTGTGCTGTATAATACTCTTGCCATTCTCCTGTTTTGGTGCCTTCTTTATATTTGCCCTTTCCTCTAATTTCTGCATAAGGAGATAGGTTGTGAAATTCTCCATCTAGGATGCCATTTTCATAGTTTTCTTGCCACCCTTTATCTTCGCCCTCTTTATACCAAACCCACTTACCTATCTTTTTGCCTTGATCGTACTCTCCTTCGCTAACTAAAACCTCTTGTGCGTCCCAGCTTTTCCACAATCCTTGTCGTTGCCAGTTTTTATAATCTCCTGCCCTTACAACTACTAGGGTGTTAGGATCCCACTCTCTCCATCTTCCCTCTCCACCTTCAAAAACTATTTCTCCTGTTTTTCTGAGTCTATTTTCGGCATCTCTACTCCATTGGGTCCAAGTTCCAATCGGTTTTCCATTTTCATATTTTATATACTCTAGTCGCTTGTTGTTGTCCATTGGTCCTGGAAAAACATAAGTAATTTGCTCTCCTTCGGGCGCACCTTTAATATAGTTGGCTTTCCTTCTAGTTCCATTTTTATAGTCGATTTCAATCCACGGGCCATCTTTTATTCCCTTTTTATATGTTCCTAATTTCTCTCCATACTTATCTAGAACATCTCCAGAAAAAAGCTTTTCCGTTCCGGCCACATAGGCCAAGTCGTTGTCTCCAATTTTAATTTCATCTTCATAAATTTCTCCAGAACATGAAATAAATAGTGCCGTAATAAATAATATAAATGTTTTTTTCATTGTCTCTCCTTAAGTTTATTTGGGCCGTAAAGGTTTTTTATAAATTCAATTAAATGTATTAATAATGAACAATAAACAAAAAATATATTTTTTTTCTCAGCTTCAAACGGATGGAGACCAACATATGGTGGATATTCTTGGTGGCAAGGGAGCTAATATTGCAGAAATGTGCAAACTGGGGCTTCCTGTGCCTCCGGGTTTTACGCTGGCCACATCTCTTTGTTCAGATTATTTGAAAAAGGGCGCCCTTACTCTTGCCTTAAAAAGAAACATTAAAAAAAATATTACAAAAACCGAAAAGATGGTTGGCAAGTCTTTCGGCGGCAAAGACCCTCTGTTATTTTCTGTAAGGTCCGGCGCTCCTGTTTCTATGCCGGGCATGATGGAAACAATTTTAAACATCGGTCTAACTTCACAAACAATACCCCACATGATTCAAAGGTCAGGAAATAGTCGTTTTGTTTATGATAGCTACAGAAGACTAGTTATGATGTACTCTGATGTGGTAATGGAAAAAGCTCTCGGCCTAAATAAAACAAACCATTCAATAAGAGAACAAATGGAGAGCTTGTTAAAAAAAACTAAAAAAACTAGGGGCTATAAAAACGATTCGTACATGACCTCTAAAGACTGGAAACTTTTGTCCGATAAATATTTATCTCTTTTTAAAAAAACGTTTGGTGTTCCTTTTCCGGACAACCACTATGATCAGCTTTATGGTGCAGTTGGAGCTGTTTTTGCAAGCTGGAACGGAAAGAGGGCTAAAGAGTATAGAGCTTTTGAAAAAATTCCTTCCAAGATGGGAACTGCGGTCAATATACAGGCCATGGTGTTTGGAAACTTGGGACCAAACTGCGGAACAGGCGTTGCTTTCACAAGAAACCCTTCAACGGGCGAGAATGTTTTTTTTGGAGAGTGGCTTCCAAATGCACAGGGAGAGGATGTTGTTGCTGGCATTAGAACGCCCCACCCTATAATTGATGACAAAAAATCTAAAAACTCTTTATTTGTTGCGATGCCAGATGCATTTAAAGAGCTGAACAGCGTTAGAAAAAAACTCGAAAAACATTACGATGACATGCAAGACATAGAATTTACAATTCAGGACAAAAAATTGTGGATGTTACAAACAAGAAGGGGGAAAAGAACTGGTATTGCTGCTATTAAAATTGCCACTGACATGGTTGAAGAAAAGTTAATCTCGAGAAAAGAAGCTGTTCGCCGCATAAAACCTTTACAAATTTATGAGAGTCTTTTAAAAAATATAAAACCAGGAGAACTAGAAAAGAATCTTTCTATAGGGTTTGGTCTTCCTGCTGGCCCAGGCGCTTCTTTTGGTGCGGTGGTTTTTTCTGCTGAAAAAGCAGAAGAGCTTGGCAAAAAAGGGAGGGAAATTATTTTAGTAAGAGAAGAAACATCTCCGGAAGACATACATGGTATGCACTATTCCGAGGGTATTCTTACAAGCAGAGGGGGGCTGACAAGCCACGCAGCGCTTGTTGCCAGAGGTTGGGGTAAAAGCTGTATTGTTGGCTGTCAAACGCTTGTAATTGATAAGAGTTTACGTTTTGCTATGCTTGGGAAAGAGAAGATTAAAGAGGGCGACTTTTTAACCCTTAACGGCTCTACTGGTGAAATTTATCTTGGACGTTTAGCGTTATTTCAAAATCCAATTAGCTCTTCTGGCCCATTAACTGATTTGTTGTCTTGGGCAGATAAATTTAGAAAACTAAAAATTAGAACTAACGCTGATACTCCCGAGGACTGTGAAAAGGCCCTGGAATTTGGTGCAGAAGGCGTGGGTCTTTGTAGGACAGAACATATGTTCTTTGATGAAAAACGTGTGCACGATTTTAGAAAAATGATTTTGTCTGGATCAGAAAATGAAAGGCTTAATCACCTCAAGAGGCTTCTTCCTTATCAAACAAAAGATTTTTATGCTATTTTTAAAAAGATGGATGGGTTGCCTGTCACCGTAAGGCTTCTTGATCCGCCGCTTCATGAGTTTATAAATATAAACCAAAAAGAGTTGGAGGTGCTTGCTACAGGCCTGGGTTTGTCTTTGCAAGAAGTCGAAGAGAGGGTTGGTGTTTTGAAAGAATCAAACCCGATGTTAGGCCATAGAGGTTGCAGGCTTGGGGTCTCTTATCCTGAAATTACTGCAATGCAAGCAAAAGCAATATTGGGTGCTGCTTTCAAGCTTAAAAAAGAGGGGTATAATCCGCAAGTTGAATTAATGATACCTCTCGTATCTCACTTAAATGAATTTATCGGTCAAAAAAATATTATCATGAGTATTTATGAAGACATGAAGGCTAAAAAAAACCAAACCTTATCCTTTAAAGTTGGAACAATGATTGAAGTTCCGCGCGCTTGTCTCGTTGCAGAAAACATTGCTAAAAATGCTGATTTTTTTAGCTTTGGAACAAACGACCTAACCCAAACCACTTTTGGATTCAGTAGAGATGATACTGGGTCCTTTTTTCCGCATTATTTTGAAAAAAACATAATAGAGGTAGACCCGTTCGAACAAATAGACCGAGAGGGAGTTGGGAGGCTTATGTCTCTTGCTGTTAAAGATGCAAGGGCTTCTAAAAATAGAATTTCTATTGGTATATGTGGCGAACATGGTGGAGATCCTAACAGTATCGCATTTTGCAAAATATTGGGTCTTGACTATGTCAGCTGTTCTCCTTATCGTGTTCCTATTGCACGCCTAGCGGCGGCGCAGGTTGAATTATGAACAAAAAGTTTAATATTATTATTTTTGGTGCTACCGGTTTTACTGGAGAACTTTGTGCAAAGTATTTGTCAGAAAACTATCCCGACATATCTTTTGCTATTGCAGGTAGAAACAAAGAAAAACTTGAAAAAATTAAAAGCAAAAACAACCTGTCGTGTCCTATTGTTGTTGCAGACTCTTTTGATAGAACTGCATTAAACGATATGTGCGAAAAAGCAGGCGTTGTTTTAACAACAGCTGGCCCTTATCACAAATATGGATCACACCTGCTTAGTGCATGTATTGATAACGGCTGTCACTATGTAGACATTACAGGTGAAAGTTTTTGGGTAAAAGAGCAAATTGAAAAACATCATGCTTCAGCAGAAGCAAAAGGTGTTCGCATAATCAATGCTTGTGGGTTTGACTCTGTTCCATCAGACCTCGGTGTATTTTTTGCCGTGAACAGCGTTAAGGGTGAAGTTCAAAGCGTTCAAGGTTTTCACTCTTGGAAAGGAGAAGCTTCTGGGGGTACAATAGAAACTATGTTTTCATCAGCAGATGCAAAGCCTGTAAAGGGAGGCCTGGGGAAATTTTCGCTTAATCCTAAAAACTCTGTATCGGATAAACAAAAGAAAAATACAAACGATAAAATAAAAATACAAAAAATTGAGCAGCTTGGGGGCTGGACAGGTCCCTTTGTTATGGCGCTTCCCAATACTCGAGTAGTAAGAAGGTCTGCCGCCCTATCAATAAAAAGTGAAAAATATTATGGAGAAAATTTTGTATATCATGAGGGTTCTTTTTATTCTCGTCCTGGGCCCGCTTGGAAAGTTTCTATAATGACAGTATTGCTGGGAGCTTTTATTTTTTCGCCCCTAAGAAAGTTTATAAGACCTTTTTTCAGAAAACCCGGGCAAGGACCATCACAAAAGGCAATGGATGAAGGATTTTTTAAGAGTAAGTTTTTGGTAAAGACTGTTGAGGGCTATAGAGCATTTCAAATGGCGGCAAGCGGGGATCCCGGATATAAAATGACATCTAGAATGGCCGTCGAATGCGCCTTATGCCTGGCTGTAGAAGACCCCGAAACTCTTCCTGGAGGAGCAGATTTTGGTGGTTTGCTAACCCCCTCTATTGGTTTGGGAAACGTTCTTATTAAAAGATTAAAAGACATTGGTGTTTCTTTTAAAGAAATCAAAACACTCAACTAAAGCCAAAAAATTGTTATTCCCGGATTTCTATTGTTAAAATCTCTGTCCTTTTTGTTTAAAAGATTTGATCTCATGTCTACAGAGCTCTTGTTAAACGTGTCATAGTTTTCTCCATAGATAACAGCAGTAAATCTTCCCTCTTGTTCTTTTGCCCAAGACCTAACCTTTTCGGCAACCCTTCCTGACCCTAGTCCGTGAACAACCTTGACCGCAATTACGCCTGGTTCATTTTTTGCGGCACTGATTGCAGTTTCTAACAAAATTAATGCCTCTTCCGAGGATTGTCCCGCGTGTGCTATATCAACCTTTTTTATCATAGCCTAAATTAGTCAAAAATTTATTACTCCTAACATCGTTTTGTAAAAATTCATATATTTTGTTTCAATGCAAAACATAGACCATATTTTTAATTCTCAACAAAGTGTGTGTGCGTCCTTAGCCGCTACCTCATATAAAGAAAGGCAAAGAAAAATTAGGCTTTTGTTAGAAAATTTTTTAGACATGGAAAGCGAGGTGCTTGCTGCTCTTTCAAAAGATTTAGGAAAAAGCAAGACGGAAGTATATTTAGCAGAAATCCTTGGGTTTAAAACTGAAGCTCTTTTTGCAATTAAAAACATTAAGAGTTGGATGAAAAAAAGAAGGGTTCCTGCCCCCGCCGCTATTGCCTTTACCAAGAGCTGGGTCAAGCCTGAACCAAAAGGATCTGTTTTAATCATATCTCCGTGGAACTATCCTATTATGTTGTGCCTCAATCCTCTCGTTGCTGCAATTGCTGCGGGTAATACGTCTATCATAAAACCATCCGAGCTTACTCCTGAGTCTGGAAAGGTTGTGCAGCGGTTAATTAAAAAAACCTTCAAAGAAGAGGAGGTTGCCGTAGTTTTAGGAGAAAAAGATGTTGCTGAAAAGCTACTATCACTTCCCTTTAATCATATTCTATTTACTGGAAGTCCAGAGATTGGAAAGATTGTTATGTCTGCTGCTGCAAAACATTTAGCTGGTGTAACTCTTGAGCTTGGAGGAAAATCGCCCACAATTGTTGATAGTTCTGCAAACATTAAAGATGCGGCGTGGAAAATTGCTTTTTTTAAGTTTGCAAACGCCGGTCAAACCTGCACAGCTCCGGATTATATTCTATGTGAGGAGTCTGTTCACGACTCGCTTATTAAAGAATTAAAAAATAACCTTATTAATTTTTTTGGTGGAGGCCTTGAGGGCGGATCTAAAGACTACTGTTCTATAGCAAACGATGTTCATTTTGAGCGTCTTGTTGGCGCTTTGCACAGCTCCACAAAAAGTGGCTCAACGGTTTCTTTGGGTGGAAATATGAATAAAAAAACTCGCTATTTTTCTCCAACAATTTTAACGGGGGTTCAAGAAGACAACCCTATAATGATGAATGAAATTTTTGGTCCTCTTTTGCCCGTTATAAAGGTTTCTAGTATTGACTCTGCGATTAACTATATCAACAAAAAACCTAAACCCTTAGCTCTATACCTGTTTAGCAAGAACAAAAAAAACAAGGACCTTGTTTTAAACTCAACTTCGAGCGGAGGCGTGGTGATAAACGACTGTGTTTTACACCACACAAACCCCAACCTTCCTTTCGGCGGAATTAACAATAGTGGCGTTGGAAGCTATCATGGAAAGTTTGGCTTTGATGCTTTTTCTCATCAGAAGGCTATTTTGGAAAGCAGCGGCTTTTCCCCTTTTAAACTCTTGTTACCGCCGTATACTAAATCAAAAGAGCGTATTGCTACTTTAATAAAAAAATTCTTTTAGAAATTTCGTTTCTTAAGTCGATTATAACATTGGCATACTTATCTGATGTATTATACGTACGAATTCCACTCCACGCTTTTGACTTGTGTGAAAAATTAAAATCATTTTTTGGGTATCCGTTTTCAACAAGATAGTGCGCAATGCTGCCCAAAACGTCTTCCCATTCGTAAGGATTTTTTTTGCCATCTTTGTTATAGTCAATAGAAAGTTTGTTAAAGCTTGATGGAATAAACTGTCCAAACCCAAATGCACCAGCATAAGAACCTTCTAAGTCGTACGGACTGATATTGTTTGCGCTACAAAACGTAAGTAGTTCTGCTATTTGCTTTGTTGCCCAATTTGATCTGTTGGGCATTTTAACAGCTTGGGTGTAAAGAGAGTTCATTACTGAAAACTCTGATGTTTTCATTCCGTAGTTTGTTTCTACTCCAACTATTGCAACCAAAATCAGGGGGTCTATTTCAAACTCTTTAATAATTTTAGACAAGAGCTCTTTGTGTGTATTATAAAAACTTATTCCTCCAACTATGCGCTCTTCATTTATAAATATTTTTTTGTATTGTTCATAGGTTTTGGTTTTTTCTGGTTTTTTTTTAAATCTCTCAAGTATAGCTTCGTCCTCCTTAAGCCGCGGGTCATTAAAAACACTAACTATATATTCTGTTGATGGGTTCTTTAGGGACTCTGTCTGTGCAATAACATTTTTTAACACCCTTTCTTTGTCTGTAGCCAACAAAAAAGAAAAACAAAATATAATGCTTAGTTTATTGATATGGTTTATTTTCATTTTCATGTATCCTTTTTTAAAAAATAAATATGTTATGCTTTTTATTGCCCTCCTTGCTGTAAGCTCTTCGGCTTGGGTAGTTCGTTTGTTACCTGACCTGTCATCAACAACAATAGCATTTTGGAGAATGTTTTTGGCAAGCATAATGGCCTTCACAGTATCTTACAAAACTATTCTTACTTTTGTTCCTAATAAAAAAATTTTAGTCGCTGGCTTGTTTTTAGGCTTTCACTTTGCTCTTTTTTTTAGAAGTGTGCAGCTTACCTCTATTGCTGAGGCTGCCTTATTAGGCACAATATCGCCGGTATTTACGGAAATTTATTCTCTGCTTTTTCAAAAAAAATCTTTTTCTCTTCGCGTTTTTTTTGGTTTGTTTTTGGCTCTATTTGGTGCACTTATTCTTATAAACCAAAGCAGTTTTAGCTCAACGAGCACTGCAGGAAATTTACTAGCTGTTCTTTGTTCTGTTGCTATGGCTGCTGTTCTTTTAATTGGAAAAGATGTCAGAAAAAAAGTTGGTCTTTTTGAATACTCTCGGTGGATTTTTCTTTACGCTTCTGTTTGTTTGTTTATTATTTCTTATTTTGAAAATGTATCTGTTTTAGAGTTTCAAAACAAAGATTTTGGTTGGTTTATTTTTCTAGCCGCAATCCCAACCATGGTTGGTCATAATATTTTTTATTTTTTGGTCAAGTCTCTGAGCGCCACTACGGTTGCTGCTGTCCCGCTTGGCGAACCTGTAATTTCCTCTATCGGTGCTTTTTTCTTTTTTGGGGAACCGGTCGATGCTTTTATTTTTTTTGGCGGCTTTATTACTTTACTTGGTGTGTATTTCGTAATTAAATACGGTGACTAACTTTTGTGTTGATCTGAGAGTCTTTCTTTTTTTTGTATTGATTCTCTTTTTTGTTGATCTAGTTCCATCTTTCTCATTCTAATTGCTTTCGGGGTAACCTCTACCAGCTCGTCTTCTGATATAAACTCTAGAGACTGATCAAGCGAAAGGCTTCTTGGTGGCCTTACGGTTACTGTATTATCAGATCCCGAACTTCTCATGTTGGACAGCTTTTTTTCTCTGGTAATATTAAGCGCAAGGTCGTTTGTTTTGTTTCTTTCTCCAACAACCATGCCATCGTATACCTCTGTTCCTATTTCGACAAAAAACTCTCCTCTGTCTGCCATATTTACACAGGCGTATGTAGTAACTTTTCCAGGCCTATCTGCTACTAGTGCGCCTGTACTTCTTTGTGGTATTCTTCCAAACCACGGCTGATACCCTTCAAATATCTTGTTCATTATCCCTGCACCTTTTGTATCTGTTACAAATTGACTTCTAAAGCCAATTAGTCCTCGGGAGGGTATTAAAAACTCTAAAGAAACTCTGCCAAACCCGTGGTTTTGGAGGTTTGTCATTCTTCCCTTTCTTTCTGAAAGCTTTTCTGTTACTACGCCAACCCTTTCTTCTGGTATGTCTAAAAAAACCTTTTCCATAGGCTCTAAAACAACCCCGTTTTTCTCTTTTGTTATAACTTTTGGTTTTGAAACCATAAACTCGTACCCTTCTCTTCTCATGGTTTCAATCAAAACGGCCATTTGCAATTCTCCCCTTCCTCTGACCTCATATGCGTCTGCCCTGTCTGTTTTTAAAACCTCAAGAGATACGTTGCTTAAAACTTCCTGCCCTAACCTATCGTTTATATGTCTTGTTGTTAGATATTTTCCTTCTTTTCCTGCAAACGGTCCACTATTTACATAAAAAAGCATGGACACTGTTGGCTCGTCGATCTGTATTCTTGGTAGGGGGCTGGGGTTTTCGCTTGAAGAAATTGTGTCGCCTATTGAAATATTATCAATGCCGGCGGTTGCTATAATGTCACCCGCCTCTAGTTTTTCTACTTTTATTTTTTTTAAACCCTTAAAGGTGTAAAGCGCAGAAAATCTCAAATTTTTAGTTATTTTTTTTTCTCCGCAAAGCGAGTAGGTTTTGTTCATTTCTAGCTCGCCGTTGTTTAGTCTTCCTATTGCTATTTGACCAACATATGGGTCATAGTCTAAGTTGGTAATTAAAAATTGTGGGGTTGTTGTGTTGTCTGCTATTGGCCCTGGAATGTTTTGTATAATTTCTTTAAAAAGGGGGGTTAGATCGCTCGAGGCTCCACTTTTTTCGCTGTTTGCTATACCCTCTTTGGCATTAGTATAAAGTATTGGAAACTCAATTTGCTCTTCGTTGCCTCCAAGGTCTATAAATAGGTCATAAACCTCATCTACCACCTCTTCAATTCTTGCGTCTGGCCTGTCAACTTTGTTAATAACCAAAATTATAGGCAAATTTTTATCTAGTGCTTTTTTTAATACAAACCTTGTCTGTGGAAGCGGTCCTTCGCTTGCATCCACCAACAAGAGCGCTCCGTCTACTAAGTTTAAGCTTCTTTCTACCTCCCCTCCAAAGTCTGCGTGTCCGGGGGTGTCCATAATGTTAATTTTTATGTCGTCATAATAAATAGCGGTATTTTTAGCAGTAATTGTAATACCCCTTTCTTTTTCTATATCCATTGAGTCCATTACCCTATCTTCAACTTCTTGGTGCGCCTTAAATGTTCCGCTTTGTTGCAACATTCCATCAACAAGGGTAGTTTTTCCGTGATCTACGTGGGCAATAATAGCAATATTTCTAAATTTTTCTTTTCTCATTTTGTGTTTGGTGTGCTGCGAATATAAACCTAAAAATATCCGTTTATCATAAATATTGTTAAAATATTTAAACGGCCATTGGAGCTTTGATACTATCCATTGGTTTATAGTTAATCAGCCTAAAGTGTTCTGGGCTGCTTTTTGTCACATCGTCAATGCTAATAAATTTTGGCATTTCTAAGGTTGGACCCTCTTTCGGTTTCCTTGTAATTTGCTCTTTTACTTGATTAAAATGGTTGTTGTATATGTGACAATCTCCTCCTGTCCAAATAAAATCTCCAGGCTTAAGATTTAATATGCTTGACATAATGTGTGTCAATAGGGCATAAGAGGCTATATTAAACGGAACCCCTAAAAACATGTCCGCGCTTCTTTGGTACAGCTGGCAACTAAGTTCGTTGTTTTGTATATGAAATTGAAACATTGTGTGGCACGGCGGAAGAGCCATGCTCTCAACCTCTTCAACATTCCATGCACTAACAATATGTCTTCTGCTGTCAGGATTTGTTTTTATTTCATTTATAACCTGTGATATTTGGTCTACGCCTTGCTTGTCTTTTCCCCACGATCTCCATTGTTTTCCGTAAACTGGACCAAGCTGCTTTTCAAGTTCGTTGTTTTTGAACCCCAAAGAGCGACCCTGCATGTCTGCGTTTGCTGTCCATATTGTTTTTTTGTCTACTAGTTCTTTTTTTTGTTTTCCAAAGTGTATTTCTGCCAATCTTCTTTCGTCCGTGCTTCCCTCTAAAAACCACAAAAGCTCGCTGACCACGCTTTTCCACGCCAACCTTTTTGTGGTTACCGCAGGGAAGGTGTTTCTCAAATCAAAGCGCATTTGATAACCAAAAACTCCCCTAGTTCCTATTCCCGTTCTATCGCCCCTATCTTTTCCTTGTTTGAGAATGTGTTCTAGGGCGCCTATATATTGTTTCACTGTTTACCTTTTTTCCCAAATCTGAAATTCAACTGTGCTGTGTTTTTCAGACCATCGTTTTTTAAATAGCTGTTCTATTTTTTTTAAAGACAAAAACCCGTCACACTCATATGATCCAGGTATTCGACTCAAATAAAACTCTTCTATGATATTTAGTGTTTGGTCAATTATGTTTGGGCCACCAATAATCCAAACTATTTTATCTTTATTTTGGTTTGCAATTTCTAGTATTGCTTCGCACAGATTTCCACTAATGTGGGTGTCAGCTAGTGGAAAAAATTTTTTTCTGTTTGTAGCTAATACGTTTGTCCTGTTCGGTAGCGGCCAGGGCATTAGGGGGTCATCCCATGTTTTTGATCCCATCACAACAATGTTGTTTGAGGTGTTTTTTTTAAACCATTTTAAGTCTTTTAGATTTTTTGGCCAGGGGATTGTTCCGTTTTTGCTAACTCCACCGCTTTCATCGCAGGCCAAAATAGCTTTAATCATAAAGTCTTTTAGTCCTCTTTTAGGGGGTTTCCGTCTTGATCTATTGACCCTGCGGCCACCCTATATAGACCATCAAGCGTTATATATTTTTTAATTGCTTCGTTTACTTGGTCTAGTGTTATTTTCTTAACCTGTTCTGGATAGCTATCTAAATATTCGAGGCTGTTGTGTGTTACAACAGCAGATAATATTCCGCTGGCCAATCCTCCTGTGGTGTCAAACCCCACCTGAAAACCGCCGGTTAGCGTTGATTTTGTTACATCAAGTTCTTTTTGAGTAATTCCTTTCTCCAACCACAGTTTAACCTCTCTAAGTGTTGAGCTTTCTCCCTTTGAAAGAAGTTGTGGCGCAAAGGTTCCTCCCACCATCCAATAACCATCGTTTCCGTTTCCAAAACCCGAAAGAGAAGAGTTTATTCCATATGTTAAGCCCTCTTTTACCCTAACTGTCTGCATCAGCCTAGCAGAGAAGTTCCCGCCAAGGGTGTGTGTGCCAAGATATAGGGGAAGGTAATCTGGATGATATCTGTCAACTTCAAGGGCTGTTCCTACCAAGAAATCTGTGCTTGTTTTATCTTGCATAGTTAAGTAAACCTTGCCCGCCTTCTTGCTCGCCACCCTCTCTTCTTTTTTGGTATTAAGCGGAGATTTTTTCCACCCACCAAAACTTTCTTTAACCATTTTTTCCAACTCTTGGTGTTTAATGTCTCCCACAACAACAACAACCACTGATCCTGTTCCATAGTTTTTACTGTGGTATTCTTCAAGGCTTTGAGCTGTGATCTTTTTAATGTCTTCAATTGCTTGGTCTGGGTTTGTTGGTGAGTTTTGATGGTCTTTTCCATAAAAGGCCTCCAACATGTTGTTCATTGCGTTTCCTCTGGTGCTCTCTTTGCTTCTTTTATACCCTGCTATAGCTCTTTTTTTAACCTTTTCGAGCTCTTGCTCTGAAAAAAGTGGATTTTTAATTTGGTCTGCCATTATTTCAAACACCATTTCCGTGTCTTCCTCTAAGAACTTGCCGCTAAAACCAACCCTAGCCTGCCCATTAAAGAAGTTTAGTCTCGCCCCCACCGACTCAAGTTTTTCGCTTATTTCAAACTTTGACATGTTTTTTGTGCCTTGGTCTAGCATTGATGCAACCATATCAGAAACTCTTTTGTTTTCGTTTGAATAAACATCTCCACCCAAAAAACTTCCTTGCATTGTAACAACACCACTCCCCCTTTCAAGAGAAAAAAGCCTTACGCCGCTTATTGGCTCTGACTGAACAATCTTTGAAGAAAGGCTCTCTTCCTCTGCTCCTGTAATATATTTTTTCTTTATTTTTTCAAGCTCTTTTGCGCTTGTTATTGCACGCTCTCCCTGTGCTCCTTTGTTTTTGGGAATAAAATATCCAACTGTGCTAAGGTCTTCTTTAAAATATTCTACCACAACTCTTTGCACGTCTTCTTTGGTAACGCTTTTAATTTTCTCGCTATATGTTGTATAAAGCGTCCAGTCTCCGCTTGCTATTGCCTCGTTTAGCCCGCTTGCTATTGCATAGCTTCCATCTTGCGAAAATTTCATTGCTGCCACCAGTTGTGCTTGAGCTTTTTTTACTTCCGCTTCTGTGACACCGTCTGCTTTAATTTTTTCATACTCTTGTATAATAAGGCTTTCAACTGTTTTATGTTTTACGTCCGGAGATAGGTTCGCGTATACAGTAAAAAGTCCGGGATCTTTGAACAGTGAGTCCCAAATATATATACTGGTTGTTAAACCCTTGTCGGTAATATTTTTATAAAATCTGCTGTTTTTCCCAGATGAAAGAATTGAAGAAAGAACCATAAATGCTGCTGCGTCTTTATTGGTTGCTGATGGAGTTTTGTGGGCAACCCCCACTATCCCCTGTTGTCCCGCCCTTTTAAGCGTAACCGTTCTTATTCCTTCCTGTTCTGGCTCTGCAGTATATACTTCTGGAATAGGTTTTGTGCTTTTTCTTATTTTACCAAAGTGTTTTTTTATCATTGCCAGCGCATCTTTCTCTTCAAAGTCGCCAATTGCTATTGCTGTTGCATTGTTTGGCCAATAAAAAGTGTCATAAAACTCTTTTAGCCTTTCTATTGATACGTTTTCTATGTCTTCCTTCCACCCTATTGTTGAGTGATGGTATGGGTGTGCGTGATATGCTGTGGCCCAAATATGTTCATCCAACACCCCGGATGGGCTGTTTTGTCCTCTCTCAAATTCGTTTCTAACAACTGTCATCTCCGACTGCCTGTCTTCTTCTTTAATCCAGGCGTTTCTCATTCTATCTGCCTCTATTTCAATAAGCGATTCAAGGTGTTCGCTTGGCAGCACAGCAAAATAGTTTGTTCTGTCTAGCCATGTGGTTGCATTCATTCTAGCTCCAAGAGATTGAAGGGTTTGAAAAACAGAGTTTCCTTTTGTTGTGTTAAACTTTCTTGAGCCCTTAAACATCAGGTGCTCCAAGAGGTGCGTTGATCCCGTGTACCCAATTGCTTCATTTCTCGATCCAACCTCATATGTAACCATAAAGGTTGCAACTGGTGCACTTTTGTCTTTTTTTAATAAAACCCTTAGGTTGTTGGATGTCATTTTGTATTCTTTTATGCCCCCAGACTCTTTTACATATTCAAATCCGTAGTGTTTTTCTTGTGACATAGTTGCTCCCATAAATAAAATTGTTAAAAATATTTTTTTCATTATTACTCCTTTTTAGATGTCTGCTACCCCCAAGGAATAAATCTTGGAGTGTGCGACATATAATCTAAATATTCTTGTCCAAAAATGCTAATAAGGTATTCTTCCTCTGCCACCACCAACCTTGACCACAAAAGGTATTGAACGGGAATAGATATTAATAAAATATATGAGCCAAACCAAAGCGAGGTTAATGTGTTTAGGTGAAAAATTATTGTGGTATATATCGGATGTCTTATAAAAAAATATATTCCTTTGGTTGAGAGAAGTATTCCCCTGTTTTTTGGAGGAAGGCTAAGCAGGGCCCAAAACAATATTAAAGCCAATTCTAAAAAAATAATAAAAAAAATAGCTAAAAACCACCCTCTGCCCAGATGGTATGTCTGTAAAACAAAAACCTTTTCAACTTTAAGCAACAGAAACATAAGGGTGGTTGTTGCCAGGGCGCCCACCAACCCAACGCCCCACAGTCTTTTGTGGTGCTTAGGCTTAAGCCAGTTTTTAAAATCAAACAACCTTAGGCCTTTTCCCAAAGATTGTCGTTCCAACTCTTATCATGGTTGTTCCCTCTTGAATTGCCAACTCAAGGTCTCCGCTCATTCCCATTGACAAGGTTTTCATTTTCATGTTGTGGTTTTTTGCCAGGTCATCAAATAAGTTTTTGGTTTGTTTAAAAGCTTTTAAAATTTCACTTTTATTCGTTGTGTTTGGCCCCATTGTCATAAGACCTTCTATTTCAATGTTTGTGTTTTCGGCGCATTTTAGTATTTTTTCTTTTTCTTCTAATAAAAACCCCGACTTTGTTTTTTCTCCACTGCTATTAATTTGAATTAAAACTCGTTGTTTTTTGTTTATTTGCTTTGCTGCATTTGATATTTTTTTTGCTAAGCGCAACGAATCGACCGAATCAATCACATCAAAAATATTGGTTGCTTTTTTTGCCTTATTTGACTGGAGGCTCCCTATAAGCCTTTTTTCTACTTTGTTTATATTTCTAATTTTTGGAAATTTTTTTTCTGCTTCCTGTACTCTGTTTTCGCCTATTGATGTGGCTCCAGCGTCTATTGCCTCTTCTATTTCTTTTTCTGATCTGGTTTTGGTCACCACAACCAAATTGATTTTTTTGTTTTTAGAAAGCTTAGATTGCAGCTTCTTCAGATTTTGGGTTATTGATTTCATTTTCACCCTCTACTTCAACTATTTCATTTTCGTTGTTTTCTTCGGTTATTATTCTTGTAATAGATGAAACCAGCGTTCCCTCTCCAAGTTTAATAAGTTTAACCCCTTGGGTTGCTCTTCCTATAGACCTTATTTGTGCAACCGGCAGTCTAATTAACACCCCCTGGTTGGTAATTATCATCAAATCGTCATTATCAATAACCTCTTTAATTGTAACCATTTTTCCAACCTTGTCTGTTGTCTTCATGGTTAACACGCCTTTTCCGCCTCTTTTTTGAGCGCGATATTGAGCTATTTCTGTTCTTTTTCCAAAGCCTTTTTCTGTTGCCACCAGAACCGTTGTTCCCTCTCTTTTGATTAACAACATTCCTACCAGCCTATCATCTTCGGAGCTTAGTGTTATTCCCTTTACTCCCATAGTTTTTCTTCCGCTTGGCCTGATTTGTTCTTCTGAAAACCTTATAGCTTTACCGTTCCTTGTTCCGAGTAAAATATCATTATCTCCCGTAGAAACCCTTGCCTCTATAAGCCTATCTCCATCTCTAATTTCTACAGCATAAATTCCTTTTTTTCTTGGGTTTGAATATGCAGATAGTTTAGTTTTTTTGACAATTCCCTTTTCTGTTGCCATTACCACAAAATGATCATCATTAAATTCTTTTACACTAATAAATGCGCTTACCTTTTCGTCTGGTTCACAACCTATAAGGTTAACAATAGCTCTTCCCTTGGCAGCCCTGCCGCCCTCTGGTATATCATAAACCTTAACCCAATAACATTTTCCTTTATCTGTAAAAAACAAAATATAACTATGTGTATTTGCTACAAACAAATGTTCAACAAAATCTTCTTCTCTTGAGCTTGCCCCCTGCACTCCTCTTCCACCCCTTCTTTGACTTCTATATGTACTAAGGCTTGTTCTTTTTATATAGCCGTTGTGCGTTATAGTTAAAACCATTTCTTCTTCGGCTATCATGTCTTCAATACTGAGGGAGGTAAAATCTTCTATAATTTCAGTTCTTCTTTTTTCTCCGTACTTATCTTTAATTTCGAGAAGCTCTTCTTTAATTATTTCCATTCTTTTAGTCTTGCTTTCTAAAATTCCTTTGAGCTCGGCTATATGCTGTATAATGTCTTTGTACTCACTAATAATTTTGTCTGTTTCTAGTCCCGTTAGCCTTTGAAGCCTCATATCTAAAATTGCTTGAGATTGTTTTTCTGAAAGCCCAAAGCCGATCATTAGGGACTCTTTTGCGGATGTGGGGTCTTTGCTCTTTTTAATTGTTTCAACGATTTTATCAATATTGTTTAATGCTATTTTTAAACCCTCTAAGATGTGTGCTCTCTCTTCTGCCTTTAAAAGATCAAATTCTGTTCTTTTTACAACAACGTCTAGCCTAAACGATATAAAAACCTCTAAAATTTCTTTTAAGTTCATAACCTTTGGCGTACCGTCAACAAGGGCTAACAATATTATTCCAAAAGTATCTTGAAGTTGTGTTTGTTTATATAGTTGATTTAAAACAACCTCAGGGACAGCGTCTCTTTTTGTTTCAATAACCACCCTCATTCCATCTTTATCAGACTCATCTCTTAGCTCTGCTATTCCTTCTATTTTTTTATCTCTGGCTAAATATGCTATTTTTTCTATTAAGTTAGCTTTGTTTACCTGATATGGAAGCTCTGTAATAATTAAAGAGTCTCTTCCTTTTGATGAAGGCTCTATGTGTGCCCTTCCCTGCATAATAACTTTTCCTCTTCCAGTTTTATAGGCGTCTTTTATACCCTGAATTCCAAGAGCTTTTCCTGATGTCGGAAAATCTGGCCCCTTAATGTGTTTCATAAGGTCTTTAACTTCTGCCTCTGGATTAGACATTAGTTCTACTAGACCATCAATAAGTTCTGATAGATTGTGTGGTGGAATTTTTGTTGCCATTCCAACAGCAATTCCCTCTGACCCATTAACAAGAAGGTTTGGGTATACCGCTGGAAGAACGGCCGGCTCTTTTAATGTTTCATCAAAGTTTTTTGTCCATGGAATAGTTTCTTTTTCTATGTCTCTGAGAAGCTCTCCACCAAGTTTAGACATTCTTGATTCGGTATATCTCATTGCTGCTGCCCTGTCGCCGTCAACTGATCCAAAGTTTCCTTGACCTTGAACCAGCTCATGTCTCATGGAAAAATCTTGTGCCATTCTAACCATAGCATCATAGATAGAACTGTCTCCGTGTGGGTGATATTTACCCAAAACCTCTCCAACAACTCTAGCAGATTTTTTATAGGGCCTGTTCCACATCGCTGACATTTCGCTCATGCTAAAAAGAATTCTTCTGTGTACCGGCTTTAGTCCATCTCTAGCGTCTGGAAGCGCTCTCGACATAATAACCGACATTGAATAGTTTAAATAGCTTTCTTCGAGCTCTTTTACTAATTGTTTATCTAATATGTTGTCTCTGCCTAGGTCCATTTTATATATCTATGTTTGTTGCGAATTTAGCTCTTTCAGTAATAAAAGTTCTTCTGTGTTCTACTTCTGTTCCCATTAATTCTCTAAACCTTACATTGGTTTCTTCTTCCATAATATGATCAACTGTTACCTGCATCAGTGTTCTGGTTTCCGCGTTCATAGTAGTATCCCAAAGCTGTTCAGCATTCATTTCTCCTAAACCTTTATACCTTTGAATGTCAATTTTTGCCTTATTTTCAGACTCCATTCTTTGTAAAACATTATCTCTTTCTTCGTCTGTATAGGCATATCTTTCTTTTTTACCTTGTTTCATTTTATATAGCGGTGGCATTGCCATATATAAAAAACCTCCCTGTACTAAACTCTTCATTTTTCTCCAAAAAAACGTCAATAAAAGGGTTCTAATATGACTACCGTCTACGTCTGCGTCTGTCATTATAACTATTTTGTGATATCTTAGTTTTTCGGGGTTAAAGCTATTTGGGTCGTCTTCATCTTCGCCAAAGCCACAGCCTAGGGCTGTTATAATTGATTGAATTTCATTGTTTGCTAAAAGCTTGTCTTCTCGAGCTTTTTCAGAATTAATAACCTTTCCTCGTAGAGGTAAAATAGCTTGTGTTCTTCTGTCTCTTCCCTGTTTTGCTGTTCCTCCGGCAGAATCTCCCTCAACTAAAAACAATTCACATTGAAGGGGATCTTTGTTGGAGCAGTCTGCTAATTTTCCGGGCAATGTTGTTGATCCAAGACCAGACTTTTTTCTAACAAGTTCTCTGGCTTTTTTTGCGGCAATTCTTGCTCTAGCTGCTTCAGCCGCTTTTTCTATAATTTTTTTACCAACCTTTGGATTTTGTTCTAAAAACGCCTGAATTCCATCATAAACCACATTATCAACAAGACCCTTAACATCCCCGTTTCCGAGTTTGGTTTTTGTTTGTCCTTCAAATTGAGGTTCTTGAACTTTTACCGAAAGAACAACAGTTAATCCCTCTCTAAAGTCATCTCCAGAAAGAGAAAATTTTTCGTTTTTTTTCGTTTTAATTAAATCATTTTTGTTTGCATAACTGTTTAATGCTCTCGTTAGGGCAGATCTAAAGCCTGAAAGGTGGGTACCTCCCTCAACAGTATTAATATTATTTACAAATGAAAATATATTACTATTATAATTAGTGCTATATCTAAGTGCTAAATCAACAGGAACTTCTATATCTTCTCTGGACACAGAAATGATCTCATCATGAATTAAATCTTCACCTCCATCTAAATATTTTACAAAATCTGAAAGACCTCCAGGAAAACAATATTCGGTTTCTGTTTCTTTTGGTTCATTAATCATTTTAATTGATAAATTTTTGTTTAAATATGCTAATTCTTTTAGTCTTCCTTTAATTATTTCCTCTTCAAAACCGTTGTGTGAAAAAACAGAGTGGTCGGGTTTAAAGGATATTATTGTTCCTGTTTTACTACTGCTACCAACTTTTTCTACGTCGGTTGTTGGTTTTCCTATAGAATATTCTTGTTTATAGTGACTTCCATCTCTATATACTTCAGCTATTAAAGATTCTGACAAAGCATTTACTACAGAAACACCCACCCCGTGTAAACCTCCAGAAACCTTATATGTGTTTTTATCAAATTTTCCACCAGCATGAAGAACTGTCATAACAACTTCTAGTGCCGGCCTTCCTTCTGTTTTATGAATTTCTACTGGTATTCCTCTACCATTATCTTCAATAGATATAAAACCATCATTTTTTATAGTTACAATTATTGAAGTGCAAAAACCAGCTAAGGCTTCGTCTATACTATTATCAACTACTTCACTAACAAGATGGTGATAACCTCTTCTTCCAACATCCCCAATATACATAGCTGGTCTTTTTCTAACTGCCTCTAATCCTTTTAAAACAGATATTTTGTCAGCGCCATAATTGTTTTTAGTCATTTATCCTCACAGGCATTAATAATATTATAGTTTTTTGATCATTTATTTTAGGTAAGAAAAGAGTAGCAGACAAAGAGTCTTTAAAAGTAAAAACTATTTCTTCATTTAAATATTTTGAAACTGCTTCCTTTAAATAAATAGCATTAAACCCTATAGACATATCTTCACCAGAATATTCTGCTGTCTTTAAAGGGGCATATACTGTTTTACTTTCTGGTTGATTAACACTCTTAAAATAAACTTTACCCTCTGATAAATTTAATGATATTTGATTTGTATTTTTATTTGTAGCTATAGAAGCGGCTTTTATATTATTTAACATTTCACTTTTGCTTGCTTTTAATAAAAGAGGATTTTCTTCCGGAATAACAGCATTATAGTTAGGATATTTTTCATCAATAATTTTTGAATAAAAAACATCTTTATTATTGTTTGTAAAAATATAGTTTCCACTAATAATTAAATTAGTTTCTGATTGACCTTCTAAAAAAGATCCTAAAATAGATAAAAACTTTTTAGGTATAATAAAAGAACCTAAAATACTTGTATTGTTTTGTTTAGAAATCTTAACAAGTCTGTGTCCGTCTGTAGCAACAAAATCAACAGTGTCTTCCAAAAAATTAAAACATGCTCCATTTAATGCGGGTTTTGTAGGTTCGTTATTAACAGCATATAACAATGAAGATATAATATCTTTTAAACTTTGTGTATCAATACAATATAAATTTTCATGTGTATTTTCTGGAATATCGGGATATTCTTGGAAGGGAACTGTAGATATATCAAAAGAAATTCCTTTTTCTGATTTAATATTAATATGTGGACCAGAAACTTCAACATCTACTCTTCCATCATCAATAACATTAATAATATCATTCATTTCGGAGGTTGGAAATAACCCCTCTCCATTGTTATTTACAGATGCATTAATTTGTGTTTTAATACCGACTTCTAAATCGGTTGAATGTAAAGTAACGCCTGCGGCCGAAGAAGAAATATAAGTATAATTCACTAGGGGATTTTGAGATTTTAATTGTGTTGTTTTAGTTAATTTTGAAAATGCCTTTTGTAATTCTTTTTTTGTGGTTGAAATGTTCATAATTAACCTTCAATATTAAAATAATA
>Ga0222719_10000514_pt1 | contig 38755 bp, 60 predicted proteins | sample C33_34DmetaG_FD_165039 | JGI IMG/M metagenome (GOLD analysis project Ga0222719, IMG submission 165039) | Estuarine water microbial communities from San Francisco Bay, California, United States - C33_34D | ecosystem: Environmental > Aquatic > Marine > Unclassified | place: USA: California... | reverse complement strand
GTACTGATGGTACTGACGGTGCTCAAGGTGTTACAGGAGCTACAGGTGCTCAAGGCATTCAAGGTGCTGCGGGCGCTACAGGCATTCAAGGCATTCAAGGCATTCAAGGCACTCAAGGCGCTACAGGTGCTGATGGTGCTGTAGGTGCTACAGGTGCTGACGGTGCTCAAGGCATACAAGGTATTACAGGTACTGATGGTACTGACGGTGCTCAAGGTGTTACAGGAGCTACAGGTGCTCAAGGCATTCAAGGTGCTGCGGGCGCTACAGGCATTCAAGGCATTCAAGGCATTCAAGGCACTCAAGGCGCTACAGGCGCTACAGGTGCTGATGGTGCTGTAGGTGCTACAGGTGCTGACGGTGCTCAAGGCATACAAGGTATTACAGGTACTGATGGTACTGATGGTACTGACGGTGCTCAAGGTGTTACAGGAGCTACAGGTGCTCAAGGCATTCAAGGTGCTGCGGGCGCTACAGGCATTCAAGGCATTCAAGGCATTCAAGGCGCTACAGGTGCTACAGGTGCTGACGGTGCTGATGGCCCTACAGGCGCTCAAGGCATTCAAGGCCCTACAGGTATTCAAGGTGCTACAGGTGCTACAGGTGCTACAGGTGCTGATGGTACTGATGCAAATACTACTGGCCCTGCAGGCGCTACAGGTGTTACAGGTGCTACGGGTCCCCAAGGTGTCACAGGTACTGGAGGTGGTAGTAGTGCTGGCATCGATGACAATGCGACTTCAGTAGCACTCACAATTGATTCTGCGGGAGATCTGTTTCACGGAATGACTACTGCTCCTACGCGATCCACATCTAATTATAATCCTGGTACACAGCTAGTATCTGCCAGCCCTACTGGTTCAGTAGTAATTGCCTTTAGAAATGCGGAAACAGCTAACGGAGATTTTTGCGGCGGTTTTCTCATAGGCAATAATGATACAAGTGGAGCTGAAGGACACTTCTCTGGGATGTGGGCTGAAGCAGAAGCCGATGGTAAGATGAACTTGTTTCTTAGCGGAGAACGGTATAAGTTTGAGAACAAAGATCCTCATGTTACTATTGATAGAGATGGACACTTCTATGTACATAGGCAAAAGGCGGACGCCTCCACCAGCACTAGGGCTGGAGTTAAGATCCATAGTTCAGCAATTGGAGACACCAATGGTGGGCAGATATACATGTGGGCTCCAAGCTCTGATGTTATGCAATTTAGAAATACATCGAATAGTTCCAGTCTTGTAGGTAAGATCACTATCAGTACTACCTCAACTACTTACAGCACTAGTTCAGATTATCGACTGAAAGAAAATGTAGTAGCACTAACAGGGGCTACAGAACGTCTGAAGCAGCTCAATCCTTCAAGGTTTAACTTTATTGCAGATGCTGATACAACTGTTGATGGTTTCTTGGCGCATGAAGTGCAGTCTGTTGTGCCTGAAGCGATTACAGGAACACACAATGAAGTAGAAGTATGGCAAGAGGGCGAGGAATTGCCGGATGGCGTTTCTGTTGGTGATAATAAACTGGATGAGGACGGTAATACAATACCCGATTATCAAGGCATAGATCAGAGTAAATTGGTTCCACTACTTGTAGCAACAATACAAGAGTTAGAGGCAAGAATTACTCAACTAGAAAACGCATAGTCGTAAAAAAGGGAGCTTTTGCTCCCTTCCCCCTAACCTTCTCCAGCTTCTTCTGGCTGGAGAGATCTTCCAAGTAATTCTACAAAACCTTCTTTAGCAATTCTTGCTTGATGCTCTCTAGAGTTTAATTGCCTCAACTGGTTTTCAATATCCTGTATTTGAGCTACTAAATAATGCTGTTCTTCAGTTAGCTCATCTAATGGATACTCAATACCATTGAAGTTTAAAGTTGATTTTGTTTCTTCTTGCATTTCTGCGGTGGCCATAGTAGGATTCCTTATTTAAAAATGTCCTGCCAATTACCTGTAGTACTCGCTCGAGAGTATTCAGTAGCTCGATTCTCAAAAAAGTTAGCGTGTTCTACGCCATTCAGCATATAATCTAACCAAGGAAGAGGATTTTCTTCGCTTGAAAAGATTTTCTTCATACCTAGACCTAGCAATCTTCGATCTGCAATATATCGAATGTAAGACTTTACTTCTTCCGCTGTTAGCTCAGGCACGTCTGCGCCTTCAAAGCACAAATCAATAAAAGCGTCTTCTAGTTCCACGGTTCGCTCTGCCGCGCAATAGATTTCATACTTTAAATCGTCATTCCATAGATCTGGGTTTTCTTTAATAAACGTTCGGAATAGCTGTGACATTCCTTCAACATGAAGGGTCTCATCGCGAATTGACCATGTGACAATCTGTCCCATGCCTTTCATCAAGTTATGGCGAGGAAAGTTTAGTAGAATAGCAAAGCTACTAAATAACTGTACTCCCTCGGTAAATCCGGAATAGATAGCCATGGTTTTTGCAATATCCATAGGTGTATCCATTCCAAAGTTACTTAGATGCTCATGCTTATCAAGCATTGCCTTATGTTCAAAGAACTTTTGATACTCATCATCCCCAAACCCTAGAGTTTCGAGAAGTAACGAGTATGCCTCTTGATGCACTGCTTCCATTGCGGCGAAGGCCGACAACATCATTCGAACCTCTGGCTGCTTAAATGTAGGCAAATAGTGTTTTGCGTAGCCACAGCATACATCTACATCTGCTTGTGTAAAGAAACGAAAGATGCTTGAAAGCAGCCTTCTATTTCCCTCGCTCATTTTTTCTCTATAATCCTTTAAATCATCCGCTAGATTGACTTCATCAGGAAGCCAATGCATATGCTGCTGAGACTTGTAGTGCTCAAAAGCCCAAGGATAGTTAAAGGGTTTATAGTATTCTCTTTCTGTTAATAAATTCATATGTTCACCAATTGTGTACCACGTTTGCCATAATGAAAAAACAGGTAATAAAGTTGACAATTACTATAGCAGTTCTAAGAATTGCTACTATATTATCATACTCTGCTGTTTTTTCATCGGAGAAACTTCCTATTGTATATTTCCAAATAGTCCAAAACTTAGCCTTCACAAGCGAAACAGGCCTCATCGTCAATGCTTTCAAAGATCTGTCTTCGTAAAGCCTCATCGGAAACGTTTTCTGCTCGTTTATACGCTTCACTACGTAAATAATATAGAGTTTTCACTCCTCTTTTCCAAGCCATCATATGAGTGGCGTGAAGTTCTTGTTTAGAGACATTTGCAGGAAAAAATACATTTAGAGACTGACTCTGACAGATGTATTCCTGTCTATCCCCTGCCATCTCAATTACCCAGCGTTGATCCAGCTCAACAGCCGTTTTGAAAACATCTTTATCCCAATCATCTAGAAAATCTAAATGCTGCACTGAGCCACCGTTTGTTACGATACTCTTCCAGACTTCATCTGTGTCCTGTCCTAGATCTTGTAATATATTTTCAAGATACTCGTTTTTAAGTAAACTAGACCCACTTTTAGTTTTTTGAGTAAAAGCGTTAGCCCTATAAGGCTCAATTGAAGGAGAAGTATTACCGCAGATAATACTGCTACTGGCGTTAGGAGCAATAGCCAGAAGGTGAGCGTTACGCACACCATAACCTTCTCCGTCAGGGCACTCGCCTCTTTCTTCAGCAAGCTCTCTTGTTGCACGTACTGCCTCCGATTTAATATGCTGAAACATTTGCATGTTCCTGCTCTTTGCCATAGCACTTTCAAACGGAATGCTGTGGCGTTGAAGATGGGCGTGAAATCCCATAGCACCTAAGCCTAAGCTGCGCTCTCTCATAGCACTAAATTTAGCACGAGATAGCTGATCTGGGGCATGTTGAACAAAATACTCAATAACATTGTCTAGCATACGAACTAGATCCGGTATAAACTTTGGATCACTTTTCCACTCATCATACTCCTCCAGATTAACACTAGACAAACAGCATACTGCTGTGCGGTCTTTATCTGTAGGAAGCGTAATTTCAGAGCATAGATTAGAATGGTGAACACTCAACCCTAGTTTTTGTTGAAACTCTGGAACACCCTTATCTACAGTATCCTTAAACATAATATAAGGTTCGCCTGTTTCTACTCGATTTTGTATGAGCTTCACCCAAAGTGTCTTTGCAGAAACAGTTTTTACTACTTTATTAGAATGGGGGTCTACTAGATCCCAAGAATCATCAAAACCTTCGTGTCTGGTAGCATTCTCAATTAATTCCATAAATTTGTCAGATATAAGGATGCCATGATGAAGATTAACAGACTTTCTGTTAATATCACCGCCTGTAGGTTTACGAATATCCAGAAACTCTTCAATTTCTGGGTGAGAGATGTCAAGATATGCTGCATAGCTTCCTCTTCGTGTTACACCCTGCGAGAATGCCAACATTTCAGCATCCACCACTTTTAGAAACGGAATTACTCCCGTACTTTCGGAGCCGTTGCTCGTTTTCGAGCCTACACTCCTGACCTCGTTCCAACACCCGCCTACTCCACCTCCTACAGAAGACAGATATGCATTTTCAGTGTAATGGTCGGTAATACCTTCTCTACTATCGTCAACATAGTTTAAAAAGCAGCTTATAGGCATGCCTCTCTTTGTTCCTCCATTCGATAGAATAGGAGTAGAGAACATAAACCACAACTTACTTGCATAGTCATATAGTCTTTGAGCATGGGCATCATTGTCCGCAAATGCTTTAGCCGCACGAACAAACGCATCTTGAGGAGAGGTCTCTCCGTCTACTAAGTATCTATCTTCTAAAGTTTTTATACTAAACTCCGAAAGATACTTATCTCTAGAATATAAAATTTCCACTTATTACCCTCTTAAAATATTAGCACATTTATTATTAATGTCTTGAATATTTTCCTGTCCTATTGCTTCTCTTGCATATGTTTTTAGATCCATAAGCTCAAAGTTTCTCAGTAGAACTTCTTTGTTGTCATTTAACATCTGTATGAATTTATACTTACTATCTATAGGACACGCGTCATATATATCAAATACATTTCCATACTCTTTTACTAGGGAAGTGGCTCGCTTTTCTCCAATACCAGGAATTCCAGGTATATTATCTCCCTTATCTCCCATTAAGCATTTTATGGTTATATAGTCATCTATAGAGAAGTCCCTAGTATCCCTCCAAGTATCGAATGTAGATTCTTTCCTATTAATATAGGAGAACCTAGACACTGTAGGAGACACGAGCAGGTCCCAGTCCCTATCAGAACTAACTAGCCACATATGCTCAACATCTGCTGCACTAGCGAGGTATCCAGCTATGTCGTCTGCTTCTACCCCACTATACTGTAGTACTATCTCCTTTTCGGAAAAGTACTCCATAACATTTTTCATTTCCTCAAAGAATACTTGAAAAGCCTCTTTTTCTTGGTCACTTTGCTTTTCGTATTTTTCTTTTCTATTTAGTTTGTATTCTGGATAAATTTCTTTTCTGTAAGAACTGCTGCCTTTATCTCCCGCTATGATAATTGTACCACAGTTGTAGGAGTCGGCTAACGAATTTACAGTTCTTACATATTCATCTGTAAAACTTACTTTTCCTTGATGTTTCCATCTAAACCCCAGATTTAACGAGTCTATGACTATCACACGTTTTTCGCTAGGTTTCTTTAAATTGTTAAACTGTATTGCCATTATTTATAAATCTCGGGGTTTCATAGGTTAGCCACTCATCTGCTATCATCACATAACATCCTAGGTGTGATATATAAAAATATTTATCAACCTTTGCTGGCCTGTCTGTGGTAGCTACAAATATCTTTGACCTGTTATACTTAAAGAACAACAAGGGCTTCTTAGACGTTAAATCTCCTTGAGATACTGCTTGATTCCACCAACCAATAAACTCATTGGATTTATTAGTGAGTATCTTATCATCAAAATGCGAGTTCTTATAGAATTTAACTTCTATACAGTAGTTCATGGTAGTATCTGGTATAAATAAGTCTCCTTTCATGTAAGGAAGGGCACCTGACATAGGCACCCTCTCAAAAGGAAGCTTGGTGTGCTTTTTTAGAAGCTCTCTTACCTGTCGCTCTCCCTCTGCTCCCTTAGCTCTAGAGTCCACCATTATTATATTCCTTATAGTAGGAAATATACTCTACCCATCTAAAGTATGATTTCCTAAAAGGACACCAGTACTTGGCGCAATAAACATTATGCGTCATCTAAGTTCCTCAGAACAGAGAGCTTTTCTTCAAACTCAGCAATTTTTGCTAGCTCACTTTCTACTGCACCCATAATATCTGAATGCTCCCCGATACCCGCAGAGTTTTCTAAGTAAACTTCTAGGTTTACTCTATGAAAATCTATTTTTCCAAGAAAATAGCTTTCTGCTGCCGATAAAATCTTCTCTCTCATCATGTTTCTAACCTACTTATATTTTTGTGTTTAATCACTTCAATCTTATCTAGTAGAGGGTGAGTCCATCCATGGGATACCATATAGGTATTCAACTCCTCTTCCGATAGTAAAACTTCTACTAACTTTTCCCTGCCTAATTCGTCTATAACGTTTATAACTTCATCCAAAAATAGAACATTTAGCCTACTCTTAGAAATACTACTCATTAATTTTCTTATAGATAGTAGAGTAGCAGTATTTACTCTTGCTAATTCTCCACTGCTGAGTGCCAGAATATCTACCGCATTTCCGTTATCAGACAAAGATACATTCAACTTATCTTTCTCTACTACGAAAGAAAGACCGAATCTGCCGTCACTTAGCTCCGATAAGTAAGTGTTAGTCAGATCTTCCAACTCTTTTACAAGGTTCTCTAGTTTATAAGCTAGTAGTCCATTTGTAGAAAAAGCTCGCTTTAGTATGTCTAAATTAGAGAGCTTTTTCTCCTCTACAAGCAAAGAATCTGTTGCAGTACTTAAATCAGACTTTAGTTTCTCTGACTGCTCCAAAAAAATACTAATCTTTGTATTATGTACTCTTCTTTTTTCATTTTCTGAGTGTATATTATCTATCTCAGCTTTTAGAGTATCTATCTTATTAGTAGTCTCTTGTATGTCGTGTGAAATCTTATCTGCATCTAGTAACTCAGTGTCAATAGTCGAATCGTATTTACTAAGTAACTCTTCAAACTCTTTTTTCTTTGCTTTCTTCTTCGTTATCTCAGAATTAACTTCCTTAATCTTATCAATTCTAAGCTGTAGACTTCTTACGGCCTCCTCTGCCTCCTGGCTTCGTTTTTGGCTTTGGCTTTTTAGGCTTGTGATAAGAGTTTGATTGACTTCCTGCTGACATGTTGGACATTCCTTATCTAGACTGCTCAGATGAGCGATCTCTTTAGCAGCCTCTCTAACTTCATGTTGATTGGCCCCTACTTCTGACATCAATTTGTCGTATGACTGTATTCCTTTCTCTTCTTCTCCTACTAAACTAAAGTCTGAGACAGATATCTTAGACAATAAGTTTTTGTAAGTATTATTTTCTCGAATTTTTTTGTTATTTTGCGAGATATGTTCCAAATTTTTTCGTAAATAACGCAAATGTTCTTCGTCTGTTTCCGATATTTTTGGTGGATCTAACAAAGGTTGGGTGATAGTACTATCGAGATTATTTCTATCTAACCAACTTTGTATTCGGTCTACGTCTGCTTTCAGACGAATTACATTGTTCGATATATCCTTAGAAGCGCTCTTGAATATTTCGTAGTATTTTTCGTACTCATCAATACCGAATAAGTCTGTTAAAAACTTCTTTCTATTAGCATCAGTAGCAGTTAAAAACTGTAAGCTAGCACCGGTATTTTGGTACACTAATTGAGAGAAGGTCTTAAAGTCCAACTTTAAGACACTTTCTAGTGTTTTGTACGTATTCGTAGCAGTATGACTAGAAATGTCCTCTCCATTTCTTAGCAATTTTACTTTTATAGTTCCTCGGCTGCGCTTTACATCAATATTATAGTTATCTGTGTCTACAGAAAATTCTAAAGATATATTATAACCCTTGTTATATTCTCTATTTTGAATATCTGCTTTTTTGATATTTTTTGAGTTCTTATTGAACAGCACTTCTTCCAAAATTAGAGGTATAGAAGATTTACCAGCGCCATTCTTGCCGATTAACTGTGTTAAGTTATTTTGACTAAGATCTATACTATTGGAGGAACCGTAGCTAAAGCAATTATCCCATTGCAAGGTTTTTAGAGTAATCATGAAATGTGCCTAATATATCCTTTACGTTGCCAGACTCTAGTTCTAAAATATAAGTTAGATACTCTACTAACTCATCTTCCATACTCATTTCTTTATCAAGTATGAGGGCTGCTTCCGTTTTTCTCTTTATCAACTTTTTATCTAAAAGTTCAGAGTTTGCAACCATTGACAAGTCGGCTATATCACCTTCTAGTTCATATATAGTGTGATGGTAGCTTGTTTGTACCATATCCTCTTCGGAAGATACTAGCTTTCTGATTAATTGAGGCAGTTCAAACTTTTCCCAATTCCAACTGTTATTTTCTGTGTCTATTATAATATATCCCGTATCCACTTCTGTTCTATGAAAAGAGGTGGTCATGGGACTACCTGGATACACTAAATTTAGTTGAGTATTCTTATGACTATGTAAATCGCCAGCAAATACTACGGGAAAAGGCTCAAACCTTTTCAAGTCTACTTCGGGGGTAACATGGGGAGGGATAGCTCCACGCACGTGGGTAAACAACGGTCTTCTTGAGTCAAAGTCTGTAATATGCCAGTTACCGTGTACCTCACAGTACGGGAGTATCCCGAAGTGATCTTCATTGTGAATAGAATCAATTATTTCTACGTGATTATTCACCTCCTTACTCGCTTTTTTCAGTTGTGTTAGAAAAGTTTGATGTTTTTTCGTGGCTTCGTGATTACCGTCGTATATAACTGTACGAACTTCCGTGCCAGAGATAAATTCAAAAAACAACTCTAATTCACCCATGGAGGGTACCCTATCAAAAAGGTCCCCTCCAATCATATGAAGATCTACATCTTTTTCTATTTCATGTACGTCAGAAAAGAACTTGAGGTATCGCTCACGAGCCCACTGCTCAGGAACATTTTTTTGCCCTAATTTTATATGCCAGTCTGCTGTGAACAATATTTTCATTAGTAAGGAAGATCCTCAGTTTCTAGTTCAGTTGATACTTCATCTGGTACACCTGCAGTACCTGCTACGCCTTCTAGGAAGGTTTTTTGCTGATCCGTAGTAGGTCGAGGTAAAATTTCGTCCATAGATTTCAACTCAGAGACTAGAGCTTGCTCGCTATCTGTTAAAGGACGAGGCTTGCACTTCAGTGCTTGTAGCTGATAGTCAACGTTGTATACATTAGGACCTGTTTTTACTCGTCGAAAGTGTACATCCCAGCCCGTTTCTGGGTCCGTAGGATCTCCCAGGTCATCTGCGGCTAGTTTAATTTGTTCCATCAAAGTTTTCTTAAGATTAAGAATCTTGATCTCACCTTCGTGAATACACTGAATGGCATATGCCCATCCACAGCGTTTTTCAGGGTGATACTTCTTAACCCAATCTGTTTCTACATTATCAAAAGTCTCTGTGTCTCTATTAAAAGCCAGACACTCCATAGGAATTTGCTTTTTGTTTTCGCCTTCTACCCAGTATACATATCGAGGTAGAATGTCTCCTACTAGGCGTAGCTTATTATCGCCATCGGCATAAGCGTATTGCTTTAAGCTATTTTTTTGTGCAGAACCTTTTGATTCAGTAAATTTCAATCCCATCTGTTATTTTCTCCTATGCGTCTTCAAACATAAAAAATATCTTATTATCTTTTACTATCAGAAGTCTATTGTTGTTTGTGTGCTTGTGAATGTATGTGGCTAAGCTAGTCTCTCCGGACACTCTGTAATTACTATAGTTCCTCATACTAGCTAGCCTTATATATTCAATCCACTCGGTTGTGGTGTACTGTTTGAAGTGATAAAATATCTTCTCTGGATTAATCAAGAATGAAGATCCAGAGAAGTCTTTACCGTAAAAAGAATATACTATATCCTTTCTATTTTTAGGTATTGTCGCAAAAGTAATATGGTGTACTATGTCAAGAGCTTTCTTAGCCTTACCACCAGATTCTTTAACTATCTTATTCCAATCAAATAGTAGCATATATTATACCAAACCAAATATAAATTGTCAAGAACTATTTTTACCCATGTTTAGTATTTTATAGCCTTGTTTTAGGTAATAACCCTTACGGTTATTAGCCTGCTTGCGAGCCGTATTACCTGTTAAGTTTATATCAATTATTACTGGGTCTTTCTTATCTTCTCGCACCCGTATAACCCTGCCTATAAGCTGTGTAAGTAGAGGCTCATTATTAACCGGAGTACCTAATATCAGGCAACTAAGTTCATCTATAGATACCCCCTCTGAAAAGATAGATTGCGTACCAAAAAGAACTTTTTTATCCTTTTTAATTTCATCCATCAGGGTTAGCCTGTCTTCTTGAGGAGTCTGTCCCGTTATTACAATTCCTATATCTCCCACTAGATTGCAGCACTTTTTAAGTAACTCCACTCTATCTGCAACTACTAACACTTTGTGACCTTTTGTAGCGTAGACACTAGCTAGCAGCGCTAGGAAATGTTGGTACTCCTCATTATAAGCTAAATTATTGACTTTCTTAGCCCAAGGAACCCCCATACCATCCATAAATCTAATTTCACTATCGAATATGTGGATACTGGGCGGCATATAGTTCTCTTTAGGAGGCATATACACTGTAGGACTAAAAAAGTCTCTAAACAATACATGCTTTCCATCCTTCCGCTCTATAGTACCTGACAACCCTATTTTGTACCTAGCTTTTGACTTATCAATTATGTTTTTAAAAGTCGGACTAGATACGTGGTGCATCTCATCTAATATAATTGTACCGAATTCATCAATTATGTTAGGTACTCTCTTAGTTAGAGTTTGTACATTACCTATGACGATTGGACCAGTTGTATCAAACTTTCCGCTACCAATTATGCCGGGATTAATTCCAAAAACCTTTTGAACTTCTTTCTCCCACTGATTCCTTAGAGCTACTGTATGAACTATTACCAAAGTTTTCTGCTTGAGCTTAGAAGCTATGGCAAGACCTGTAAAAGTTTTACCCCAGCTAACCCACGCATTTATTATGCAGTTGTCGTCTACGGCATCATATACCTCCTGCTGGCTGTCTCTCAAAGAAAACTTAAACTCAGGAAAGTCTACAGGTCTTTCTATCCTTTTATCTACTACTTCATATCCGTTTGGTATAAGATCTACTCTACCACAAGGTATACTAACTAATAGTCTTTTCAACCTGCCCATATTTTTAATTATAGTGGGAGGGTCCATAGGGTTGTACGTAGGAATACGGTAAGTGAGCTCTTCGTCAATGGCAGAGACTTGCTCGTCATTTTCAAGAGATAAATATATTCTGTCGGATATAACTGCTTTCATATTTTTCTTTTAGTGTCTTTCTTTTTTTCTTCGCAAAATTCGTACAGAATCCAAGGATAACTGCCGTTATACAGGATACCTGCCCACTTCATATAAGACAGAGGAGGTCTTAACACAGTAAAAGGAGAATTTATTCCTTTTACCCAGATTAAGCACGCAATCTCTCTGTCCTCTACTTTAGTTATCCTATGGTATTTTAGGTCAACTACCAACGTCTTGTCGTAAGAAAATATCTCTCCTGTAGAGTCTATAAATCTTCTGTAGCTAGACTTTAGCATAGAAGGTATATCATGGATTGCTTTAGTAAGAGCAAACTTACTGGGATAAGAAGATCGCAGCCTTCTTATTCCCAGTCTCTCATCGGAAACGTTCTTATCGTCTAAACATTGACCATCTAAGAATACTACTCCATCTTTCTCTTCTATGAAAGCGTCTTTAGGTAGTACAAATAAAGGAAACTGTGCATTAAATATTTTGGTATTCTTTCTCAAACTTACCAAAACTGTAGTCCTCTCCAATATCAAAGTCACACCCTACCGGCGCATTTTCAATATGGCACCCTGCTCGGGGCTTTTGTACGTACTGCATTAATCTTTCACAATATAAGTCTACCTCATCTTCAGGCACTTCTGCTAGAATCGAGTCATGGACTAACGCAAATATCCTACTCTTTAAGCCGTTAGACTTAATGAACTTGTGCATATCTATAGCGCCTAGCAAGTTAATATCACTAGCGGCAGATTGCACTAAAAAGTTAATCCCAGACCTAACTTCATGACTGGCTACTCCCTTATCTGTAGAGAATACGTTAGGTAATCTCCTCTTTCTTCCAAATACAGAATAAATATAACCTTTTTGTGCTATTTCCGCCTGTTTGGTAGTTAGCCAGTCTCGTAGTTTACTAAACTGATTAAAGTAATCATCAATTACTTCTTGAGCCTCTTGCTTAGAGAAGTACTTTCCTGAGTCTTTGGTAACTTGAGCACTAATCTTAGAAGCGCCTGCTCCGTACATAATTCCAAAAGTAACCGCTTTAGCCGCTTGGCGTTGTGTAGAATATAGCGAAGCAACCTCATCTACCTCACAAGGTAGTCTAAATACTACTTTTGCAATAGTAGAGTGGAAGTTTCCTCCCGATCTAAATACATCTTGCAGTTTCTTATCCTTAGCTAAAACTGCAGCAACATATACTTCGGCTGTAGTCAAGTCCATGGCTACAATCTTATGCCCTGCGGCCGCTTTTATACAACCTTTAACCGCTGGATTGTCTCTAGGAAGCTGTTGCATGTTCAGTTTGCCGGAGCTTGTAAGTCTGCCACTGGTAGTTCCATGCAAGCTAAAATTAGTTCGAAGGCGGCTGTCTCTATCTAGCTGAGGTATAATCTTATCTAAGTAAGTATTCTTTATCTTACCCTTCTGTCGTATACTAAGAATATGAGCAGGAATTTCATGCTCCTCTGCAAGAGTTCCTAATACTTCCGCATCAGTGGAGTGTGCTCCTGTTCCAGTCTTTTTACCTGTAGGCTTAAGGCCTATATGGTCAAACAATAGTTTCCTGAGCTGAAGGGTACTATTAGGATTAAACTCTTTATCTTGAAAAGTTTCAAAGGCAGATACTTCTTTGTAGGAGTATAACCCCTTCATTGCATGTTCTATATCATTGCTCATTATTTCTTGGGCAAGGAGTAGCCTTTGGCGATCAAAAGGCACACCGTTTTCCTGTATGTCAGTTAGAAATCTCATGCCTGGGATAAGAAGGTGTTTATACACTCTGCGAATGTTTGCATCTTCATTCAATTCTTTGATTAGTATATCATATAGTAAAAATGTTACTGCAGCGTCAATTGCAGCGTACACTTGTATAATGTCAAAAGGAATCATACTAAAGTTAAAATCACCTCGTAAGATTCCATTCTTTCTACAGTGATCTTCAATAAAATCATACATAGGCTTTTCGTAGTCCCCGTATTTAGTATGTTTTATAGCCAACTGCTTTAATCCATGATTTCCAGGAATCTCATTCAACATGTAGTGTATTAGCATGGTATCTTCAATATCAGGAAAATCAAAACCAAAGTGGTACTCTAACATTGCTAGGTCAAACTTAGCGTTGTGCATAACTACTTTTTTCTTGTTAAACAGTTCCTGCATTTTTTCTGCCACTACATCATCCACATAGTCTGTATCTATATATACAGCCGTGTCAGGCTCGCAGCACATACTAATTCCAAGAATATGACCGTTTCTCGGGTACAAAGCAGTTGTTTCTGTATCAACTGCAACATGAGGGTAGTCACTATCTATAGCCTTGCATACCCAATCGTACGCCTCTTGAGTATCTTGGATTCCATAGAACAAACTCTCATTAATCTTCTCTACCGTTAAGTCCCCAGAGATATAGCCTTTCAACTTGCTTACCGAGTCATTCCAGACAGGGCGTGCCTCTGGTTTAAAAGCCAGCATTCCTGGGCTAATGATAGGAATGAACTTATCATTAATAAGCCTGCCGGTATGCTCCGTAATTGAACGTTCCTTAGTAAAATACTCTAAAGTCTCTCCGCCAACCAATATAACATAATCATATTCTGAAGTATTTATTTCTATGTCTACGTCTTTTCGTAGTACTTTCTTCTTAGCTCTGTCTGAACACAAACTGTATCTATCGAACTCAAAGTCGTTGTCGAACTGTCGTACAAAGTCTGTCTTGCTTGGAGTCTTTTCAATTAAGGCTACTCTAGCTGTCATATAAATATTCCTCTAATTTCTGCACTCGTCCTAAGGATAGGTCTCCTGGATCGGTTCCTTTACCTATAGGTATCTTCTTTACTGTTAAGCCAACCTTCTCACCTAAGTCCATTACTCTTTCGGTGGCTTTTTCTCCTGCCTCGTCTCCATCAAACATAGTGTAAACGGTTGTAACTCCTACTACTTTGAGTAGAGACATTTTATAGCTGTCAAAGTTATTTGTGCCAAATATACAAATAACGTTAGACAAACCTTTGTCAATTAAATTCAAGCAATCAAATATACCTTCTACAAGGATAACACTTCCCTGAACCACATCAAAGTCTCCTGGAAATAAAGGAAGTTTTACTCCTCGTGGATGTATTCTATACTTAGGAGTAATCGTACTATCAGTGGCTCTCCCTATGAAAGCTCTAATCTTTCCTGTTATATCATAGATAGGAAATACTATCCTTCCTGCGTATTCTGGCTCTACACTAGTAAATGCTCTATACTTTTTAATTGTAGAAGCAGAAATACTTCTATATCTTCCTATGAAAGGCGTATAGTTACTTGGCATTTGTAGCCCTATATTGTCTGCTCGAATACTTAAAATCTTGTCCTGTAATCTTTTTCTTTGCAAATCTCTTTGATTTACTGATTCTCCAAAGAACTTAAAAACACTACCCTTAAAACCACAACTAAAGCAGTTCATCACTCCGCTAACTTTATTAACTCGAAGGGATGGGTTTCTATCCTCATGATCAGGATTTAGACATCTAATTAAATAGTCCTGACCAGAGTGTTTGTAAGCTACTTTCTTTTTTGTTAATAACTCTCCCACTTCCACGCTTATTCTCCATCCTCTAGATCTGCTGCAAGCCTGTCTCTTTGTTTAGGGCTCATAGCGGGAGTAGGCCCGATTTTTAGCGTTTGCCAATCCATTTCACTAGTAAAATCGGTCATCGGGCCATTCCTCATTTTCTTGCACTCGAAAGTTATACAAGCGTCCTCAGGCTCCCAAGTCTCTAGGGAATAAGCTGAGTCTGCCGCGTCTAGTATGCCTTTTGCGAAGCGCGCTTCGCCAGTTGCATCAGTTTGGTACGGAGACAGAACCAAAATGCTATGCTCCTGGGCATACTGCTTTAGTGCCTTACTTACCTCTATTTGCTCAGTCCAATCGTACTGGCCATTGCGGCTAGGCATATTGGATCTTTTTACTTGATTTAAGTAATCAACTATAACTACAGTAATGTCCTGTGTAGACACCCTATGTTCTATTTCTGACTTAATTTTAGCCAGAGTTAGAGCAGGGTCATACACAATATCCATCTGAACGTCTCTTCTTAGAGGTAGTCTTGTAACTTCTTTTTGAAAAGAAGCAAAGTCTTTTGATACCAAATACTTCTCTAGTGCCTCATCGGATCTTTCAAACCTTCCAGCCTGAAATTTAGCAAGAACATCTAGCTCAGCTTTTGTAATCATTCGAGAGTTCAGTCTCTCTAAAGGGATTTCTGTAGCTATAGATACCATTCGTCTAAAGACCTGCTCTTTGCTCATTTCAATACTGAAATACAAAGAGCTGTGGCCTTGTAGATACTGGTTAACAGCTATATTACTGCAGGTGAACGACTTACCCGATCCGCGTCTGCCGCCTAACAGAACGAGATCTTGTTTAGCAAATCTTAGTGCAGTATCATATTCATCGTTAAGTCCAAGACTAATATAGTTCTTGAGTTCATCTTCCGTCTGAAAAAGCTCAATCTTTTGCATACTTACAGATTCAATGTCTAGTTCTACACTATCTCTGACTGTTAAGATTATGTTTTCCATAGCTTCTAGGTTCTCTTCTGCCCTAGACATAGCTATAGATTTATCTAAATATTCATCAATCTCTCCCAAAATTAAGTCCTGAGTATACTCATTCTTTAGATATTCCAAGAGAAGGTGGGGCTCAGAGTCTACTTCAGTAGATTCCAGGGCGGTAATTTTCTCTTTTACTTCTCTGCTGGGTACACTAAGTTTAAGATCGTCGAACGAGGGAAGAGAGTTCTCTAAGTCAAAGTGCTTAGAGACAGCGCGGTAAATTGAATGAAATTCTTTAGGTAAATACTCAAGCCGTAAGCTGCCCCAGGTTTCTATATCCTGTTCCCTGATAATAGAACTGATAAGAGCAGTGGCAATATTCATATAGCTGTATACATTATTTAGGCGAAAATAAAGGTGGAGTACGAATGCACCCCACCTCTAAGAGAAAAAAGAGCAATATATTAGTTTACTGCTTCTTTCTTGCTTGGGTAGTCTGCTACTTGCAGACCACGACGGGTAATCATAGTTTTTACACCGCGAACCGTCTTACCAATTTCTTCAGCAATCTGGTCTACAGTCATTTCACTAAGGTCACCCAAAGATTCGAGAGGATCTGCTGTGGAGCCTTTGAGGTCTCGCTGAGCGGGGATAGCCTCAATCTGCTTAGAGCGCAGAAGAGACAGAGCCTTTCCTCGAATAGAGTTTACAGGACGGCTTAGCGCGTCTGCAATATCTTCTACGAAAGCACCGTCTGCAACCATGTCTAAGAAGGTTGCCTCTTCTTCGTCAGTGTAGGTCTTAGTACTAGCAGGCTTTTCAGTAGGACGAACATGTTCCGTCAACTCCATGCTAAGAACCTTGCCTTGGATAGACTTTGCAGAGTACTTGCCACCAGCAAACGTATCTGCGATCTCGCCATAAGTATACTCGCCAGAATTACTTACTACGAACTCTCGTAGAGTTTCTTCTTCTTCTGCATTAAAAGCTCGGCTAGCGCCAGTAGCTGCAGGTTCTACTTCGAAGCCCATCTTGCGCAGCTTGCTAGAAACAGAACGTGTACTAGTTTCTAGACTATCTGCTGCTTCAGCAATAGTAGCTTGGGAAACAGGTGATTCATCACCGACAAAATTAGTGAGCGTGTCGGTTCGCTCATCAGTCCACTTAGGTACTGCCATGTTAAATCTCCAATAAGTCTTTGATATCTGTTACAATACATATTCCCATTGATTCTGCTTTGTTTGTTTTTGCAGAAGCAATGTCACTTTCATTAACTAAAAAAGCTGTATCTTTAGTAATAGATGTTTTTACTGTATAGCCTGCTCGCTGTAATGCTCCTTTGGCTATCTCTTTTGTTTTAAAAGACGTTAGCTTTCCGGATATAACAACTACAGGGCCTACAGCGGTTGGTTTAGTAGAGGTTTGCCAAGTAAAAGGCAAATCTCTGTATTTATGCTCAAAGTCGGTTGTAAACCATTGCATAAAATTTTGTATCGTTTTGGAACCTAGACCTGCCTCAAGTAGTTTTTGCTCTGTTATGTCTTCGATAGTATTAATATGAGAGCATAGTTTCTCTGATGCAGTTTTACCAAATAAAGGTATAGAAAACGATCCTAAAAGGGTTTGTAGATCTGCTGACTTACTATTTTCGATCTGAGTAAGTAACTTATCTGCTAAAGCTGTGCTACTAAGTTTGGTAATAACATCTTCCCTGTTTAGTGCGTAAATATCATTGATATCTGTCAACTCTAACTTAGAAATAGTAGCAGGACCTAGCCCCTTGATTTTTAAAGAAGTAGCAAAATGTCCGACAATTTTTTGTGTCTTATCTGCACAGGAGTCATCCACACAGTACAGTAAGTCGTTAACCCAAACAAGTTCAGAATTGCATCCTGGACAATTGCTAGGCGGTAAAATTTCTTTCAAGTTACTTCTTCCCTAAAAAGTAGACGTATATTATACAAAAATCAACGGATAATGTCAAGATCTATTTTTCTATACGTCTTGTAATTCTCGGTATTATATCGCCTGACCGTATAACTTCTACAGTACAGCCTATCTCTAGGTCTAACGAACGAATATAATCTATATTATGGAGGGTTGCTTTAGATATTTTTGCCTCGTCAATGTAGACGGGCTCTAGTATTGCTACCGGAGAAACTACACCGCTCTTTCCGGTCTGCCAAACAACATCTAGCAACTTAGTTTGTACACCCTCTTTTCTTTCTTTTAGGGCAAAGGAGCCTCTAGGGTGATGAGAGGTTGTGCCCTCTCTTTCATACATACTGTTGCTTTCTATACGAAAAACCTTTCCGTCTTGAGGAAACTGCTCATAAGTACTGTCTAGAATCGTAGTGAATCCTAGCTGTCGTATAGCTTCCATATCCTTGGAAAAAGTATCTTCTATAAAAGGGTAGCATCCATGAACAACAAAGGACAGCTCGCGGGAGATAAACTCCGGTATGCTTTTCAAGTTAAGGGAACCTGCTGCATAATTTCTAGAGTTTGGTATATTTTTGGGAGATACTACCTCTCCCGTGAGCTGTATAAGACCATTATAATTAATTCTAATCGGAACAAGTTTTTTTGCAACAAACTTATCAGTAATATCTAAGCCTTCTAGACCGTTCCCTCTAGTCAATACTTGAACTAGCAATCCCTCTGAATATGTAATGGCTACGGACGCACCGTCCAATTTTGGTGTAGTAACTACCCGCCCAGAGATCGAGGAGAGAGGTGAGTTACCTTCTCCTTCATAGTGCTTTTGCAAGCTATATAGTCTAAAAGTATGAACTACAGGCTGCCCGTCTTCTAGAGCATACCCTACAGTATCCCAGCCTATATCTTTAGCCAAAGAGTCGAACTCCTCGTCAGATATGATAGGCGTACCTTCGTAATAAAGTTTAGATGCTTTCTGTAAAAGTTTATGTATCAAAAATTAAAATTCCTAGAATCATTAAAATACAGGAGTATTATGTCAGATTTTATGAAAAAAGTCAAGAACTATTTTTAACTACGATCTATACAATTCGTCAAAAGTATCTCTAAAGTAAGATAAAATACTGTCTCTGCTTTCCGCCAAAGACAATATTTCAACTAAACCCGCAAATAGCTCATATGAGTTTGTAAGGTCTAAAGGCATAGATATACCCTTACTAGAGGGCATACTGTCGCCTTCAAAGTTCAAGTAGTACTGTCTTAGATGTAGGTACTCTACTCCGTTAAAGTTATTGATGGTGAGTTTAACCTGCCTGCCATCGTCATACTCGTGTACAATTCTAGAGTACAGCTCTGAGGACTCTGCTCTATACATTTCTTACATCTCCGTTTCTTAGCACGGAAGATAAAGGTACTATACTTGTTATGTTCTCAGGGTTTAATAGGCGATAAGAATCTGTATCCCAACAAAATAGCAGAATATTATTACTAGTTTCTTTAGCCCTATTTTTCTTCTCTTGAATGTACTTAGTGCTAAAGTCTAAAGTACATACATTGTACTTTAACTTTTTAGAGTTAGTACTTCTATACGTTATTATAGCATCGCCATAGCTCTCTATAAGCTCTTTGGCTTCAAATTTTTTCATACGGATTTCCAATATAATTAAAAAATCCGCGACTGGTTAGTTACTATTTATTTGGGGGGTCTAAATCCAGAGCATGATATATTGGGGTTCTATCCGGCAACTCCGAAGATAATCTAGAGTTTAGATCTTCTATGCTAACATAAGTTAGAAAGTCGTTAATCGCCGAGTCTGGACTCATGGAATAAATTTTTATTCCTAGAGGCTTACACATGAGAGAGAACTTATACAAATATTTACTAAGCTGTTCGTACAGGGTTGCATTCCAACGTCTCTGCTTATCGCTTAAGCTAATATCTGAGTTGTAGTAATCTCCTTTGTCAAGTGTAAAGTCGCATCCTGCTAAATATATTTCTCGGTGTCCCATCCAAAGAATTATATTTAGCATAGTTGCAAAAGAGTTCTGGTGCCAAACAAACTTACCTTTTTCTGTCAGTTCGGTAAATATGTCGAAAACTCCGGTGGCCTTTCTCAGGGTTGCATAGTACATATTATGGGTTTTAAATAGTTTGGTCCCATTGTAAGTTCTATCCTGATACCCTGATCTTAATATTTTTATAAAAGGCTCAAAGAAAACATCCCTGTCATAACAGTGAGGGTCATCCATTCCTGCCCAGACATTCGGATAGACTCTGGGATAAACATTGTTTAAACCAAAGACAACCTTCTTAGGGCCAGGTAATAGAGTACAATCTACCTTATTTAGGGAGGGGCCTCCACAGGCCAATATAGCTACGGATGAGCTATATAGCCTGTGCAGACTAGAGTCGTGCCAGCCTCCTCTATTATAATAGAGAAGGGACACTTAGTCGTTTACTGCGGTAATTACGGTTGCAAAATACTGTGCGGCTTTACCCGTTAATTTATTAACAATATCTGCATCAACTTCCTGACCAGCATCTACTAGAGCTTTTTCTAGAGCTTCGATTGCTGCTGCTTTTGATACTCTACTGGAAGATCCCGTAGAAGTAGAGGTTGAAGAGGATGTGCCAGGAGATTTTTTAATATAAACTCCGGCTTTAGTTAGAATCATTCGTACACCGTTAGGGCTCTCTCCTACTTCATCAGAGATTTCTTTTACAATCTCCATAGAAGTTTCGGCAGAGGGCTCTGCCATCTGGTACATTTCAATCACTTGGGCTTTCTTTTCGTCGTCCCACGCCATTTTTCTTCTCCGTTTCAGTTTTCCATTATGTCCTGGGCAAGTGCCCAGAGTTTCTAGCTGTTGTCTATAAAATCGGTCGCTCATTGGTTCTCTTAATTTTATAAGTGTATATTATACATATAATTTAGAGTGAATGTCAAGAAATATTTTTCTACACGTTAAAAGAATTACTGGGGAGATCGGGTCTACCCAGAGTTTTACTATCTTGCTCATGCTTGTCAACGTACTGTTTTATTATGTCTGTTATAGCACTTTCTAATAAAATAGATATTTCGTAGGAAGTTAACTCTACCTGCAAGGTGCCAGACCCATCTTCGTTTTCTTTATAGCTTTCTACTTTCACAAACTTCTCCTAGATCTTTGAGAGTATATATTCTGGATTTGTGTAGAGATAGGGGTCTTCCTCTACATTGTTATCCTTACCCTCTTCGATAAACCAGTCCGTAATGTTTCCGTTATCTGCAATAACTGCATACCTCCAAGAACGCTGACCAAATCCAAGATTGTCTTTTTGTACGTTCATTTCCATAGCTTCCGTAAATTCACTGCTTCCATCTGGAAGCACTGTTACATGCTTTAGGTTCTGAGACTTTGCCCATTGGTTCATTACGAAAGCATCGTTTACAGATACACAGTAGATATCGTTAATACCTTTTTCATAGAACTCGGGTGCTAACTCTTCAAACCTAGGCAGCTGAAAGGTGTCACAGGTTGGCGTGAAAGCGCCAGGCAGGGAGAAGATTAAAACTCGCCCTCCTGCAAAAAGATCCCAGCTAGTAAGGTTCTTCCACTGATAGGGATTTGGTCCGGATGCTGTAGCATCATAGACTCGAGTACGAAACGTTACTGAAGGTAATGCGTAGGGCAGAGGTCGCCAACTATTGCTATAGTCCTCTCTTTCTAGTTTTGAGCAGTGGATGTTAACGGTCATAGACTTCTCCATATATTTTATATAACAGGTTCTCTAGATTTTGCATAATCTGATAATATTCTTTCTCAGTAGCAAACAGAGCTCCATCTTTGTAAATGAACTGATCCATATCTACTCGCAACTCCTTAATTGCTTGAGCAAGATCAATTTTTGGTTCTATTTCTCTTCGTAAATCTTGTAATTTTAGGTTAAGTACAGATACCTCAAGTGCAGTAAGATCCATTCTTTCTGCATAATGAAGTATATCGTCTACGGCTGAGTTCATATGCCTCCTACAGGTTCTCTATATACTTATATAGTTTATCATATCCGCCCACATGGTAGTCATCTACAAATATTTGAGGATATGTTTTGAATTTTATTTTTTCCCAGAGATCATCTAAAGTATAATCTCTATCTAGTTGTAAATAGTCAAATGCTATATTCTTACTTTTCAACAATCGTCGAGCTTTATCGCAGTAATCGCAATCTTGTTTTCCATAGATTGTAAACTTCATGGATTGTACGCTCCTTCTACAAACTCAGTAATCATAGGGAAGATTTCTGTTAATGCTTCTGCGCACTCTACTGCAATCCGTGCATGTTCTAGCTGTGTGCCATTTCCGCTTCGTAGCTGAATAAAATGTACCCAACTACGAATAGTCCCTGCCATATATAGTCGTGAAGGAGTTATTCCTTCGGGCATGACAGCACGAGCTTGCTCTTTAGCAATACCCTGCTTGATTGCCCATTCATACGCGGTACGAGCAGCCTCCCAAGCATTTCGTTGTTTTACTAACCATTCAGCATGAATCGGTCCGTCCTCAAGTCGTACAGAATTCTGTCGATTCTTAGGATCTTGACCACGTGCCTCACGGAAAGTAGGGCTGCCCAAAGCCTCGGGCATAGCATATCGCTGACTAAACTCTTGAAAGGAGAAAGAGCGATGACGCAGCATTTGTCGTGCAATGTCTCGCGTTGTTTCAATCTCAATTGTAGCAGATACCATTTCTAGCGGTGACCAGTGGCCCTCTCGAATTAAGTATCGTACTAGCTTTTCTGCGGTATCACTATTATTCTGGTTAGAAGGATTTGATACTCTTGCTGCAAAAGCAATGTCTTCTACAACAGATTGACTTGATGAACTAATAAGTTTTGCTGTCATTAGGTAAAACACTCCTCTTTATTATCACACTCTGTAGTTAACTCGTTGTACCAAGGAGGTAGTTCTCCTCTACTATAAACATTTGAATTAGTACAGCCATAACACCCTAAGGTAACTATACAAATAAGTATTAAACTTTTCATCGACTAATCCTCTTTTCGTAGTCTGCAATATCTTCGTCCCACCAATAAGGTTTTCCTCTAACTTTCCAGGCTGCACCTTTGCCAATTGCAGCTTTGTCTTTCATGTAAAACATGCGATAAGAAGCAATGGCATCTTCACTTTTTAGTTCATCAGGCATAGCTTGGGCAAACTCAGTGAGGCCAAGATTAGGTAAATTTTCCATGTCAGGCAGGTGTGCTATAACTTCACAAAAAGATTTGTGGTCAGCTCCGCCTCGATATATGTGCTCTTGATTTAGAGCATGGGCATAGCAAAAGAGCCACTCGTAGTTCTCTTGTGACTCTCTAGCCCAAATAGTGCAGGGGTGATTGTACATTGTAGGTAGGTAAGGAAAGTCCCTCACAGGATTTTTCTTTGCCTCTTTGAGTACGGCCCATTCTTCACTTGTAAGTTTTCTAGGTATGTAACCTAGGTATTTATCAACCCAGTGATTTGTGCACAGCATTTGAGCAGCTTCTAGCTGCATCTTTCCAGAGTGCTGGTCAATGTGAAATGCTGCGCATAAATCAATATCTTTATCAAGTACAAATATATTCATGAGACGTATTATATATAATTTTAGCTATCATGTCAAGAACAATTTATGCCTCAACATCCAATTTCCACTGACAAACATTTTTTCTTGGATCTTTATTCTTCTGCGCCATGTACACACTGTTTGCACCTACAAACCACTCTTTTCTGTCCCGTCGTGCGTCATAGAATACAGAATAAGTGAAATAAGTAGCAAAAACTGCACCTACATGACCAAAGATTAATGGCATTAAGTCCGCCCACCCAGCAATCAAAAAGCTAAACACAACTGACCATATAATGGAAAGAACTGTCATATAGTAGCACTGGAGACTGATATCACCGATAAACCTCAACGGATTATACTTGAGCTCCATAATAGATTCCCAAGAATAAAATGCCTTCATAAAAAACTGTAAAATACCGCCCACTATACTGCCTCCAGTCTTTTCATTAGCCTTTCAGCACGTGTTGGAACCTGTCGATACCATAAGGAGTCTCGTCCCTCTTTAGCCGCCTCGCACCAGTCTTCGTTATTAAGAGCTGCGTGCATATTCTTGAACTTGGATAATCGAGGTCGCCCTAGATTAAACATCATATTTACTAGGACTTCTTGTACTTCACTAGGCCAATCTTCAAAGTAGGATTCTCGATATAGAATCAAGCACTCTCGTACAGCAGTATGTAAATCATTAATAAATACAGCGTGTACTCTTTCTTCGCTAATAGGAGTGCCATCAGGTTCTCCGTACTCGTCATCATCCGGAGTAACTAAATGCCCGACTCCAAAAGTAGGATACCCCAAATGGTCTCTGTAAATTTCATACTTGACTCCTTCATCAATCTTGAGTTGTTCATATACTCTATCTGTGTTCATTTGCTTTTTGCTCCTTTCGCGCTTTTTCTTGTTTATTCCAAACCTTATATATCCTTCCGGATTTCATAAGTTTATAGAATTTTTTATACGTCTTGTTCAAATTCTTCTTCTGCTCCATACCAATCCCATCTCCTACAGGTACAGTCTGGGCAATCTGCACCACTACTTCCACACGAAGGACAAACATCCTTGAAAAGTGGGGTTTCTGCTAGTACCATCTGCTGATTTTTAACCGTATTAGAAGTAATAGCTATTTGTTGTTCCTGGTGATGCAATTTTCTCTCCAGTTTCTTACGAGTTCTTTGTTTCATCCAAATCCTTGAAAAGGGGGCGCAAGGCCCCCTGCTTTGCTATCCAATGCTTATCTGGACAGGCTTACTTGCTTCTGAGTGATTTAATACTATCTGTAGTACTCCATTTACTAGCTCTGCACTAGACACCTCTAAGTCTGAGTCAACCTTAAAAGAGCGTTCAAACCCTTTACCACTAAAACCTCTGTGAACTGTAGTCCCTGGAATCGTATCTGAAGTCTTTTCGCCTTTTATGCTGAGGGTTTCTTTATGGTGAGTTACAGAGATTTGATCTTTAGAAAGACCAGGAACCGCAAGCTCTATATGATACCCGTTATTGTTTAACTTAAATATGTTAAATCGAGGATGTGCATTGCTCTGTGTCATAGGTAGGTCTGTATACCCTACAAAGAACTTTTCTAAATCTTGAAGATTATTGATAGTCATTTTTTTTTCTCCTTTGTACCCTTTCGGAGTACTGCGTGGCCCTTTCGGTACCTTTAAGTTATAGCAGTTTATAGAGAGCTACCTCTGATTAAATTTTAAAGTCAGGATGGGCTAGAGATAGGCACCACCCTGTAATTGTACTTTTTTCTATGTCTTCATACTGGCCAGAATTGACATGTATGGCTATGATCTTATTGCTCTCAAGGCTCTGGGGTACAGTAACCCCTACTAACGTATAAAGCTCTTTAATTTCTCTACCAGAAGATAGACTAGTATAAGTTAGCTGCACCGGTCCTTTTTGCATTGCTTTTAGTATGTTGTCAATCATTGTTAAACTTTAGCCATTCAGGGGAATGCTCCTGAGATTTTCTAGGGCCCTTCTTATGGTCTATATAAGGGGATACTTGAGGACATCTTGCCATTATGTGCAAGTCCCCCTCTGGGTTCCCTAGCTTGGTTTCTGTATATGAGTTGCCTATTAGAGACAGTGCTTTGTCTCTTACTCTATCAAAAATGTAACTATCGTGAAGCTCTGATTCTTTAAATATATCGTCACTAACGTACATTCTACGAAACTCTTCTAAAAAGAGTTTACAGCCTGGCATAGAAGTATCGTATCCTATGAACCCGCACTCAGTATAAAAGTTTGGTCTGTCAAAGAAAGCTATCATAGAACCGGCTAATATATCCGAGAACCACCTCTCCTCTATAGGCTTTACAAAAATGCAATCTGCATCTATCCAAAACATTCTTTTGCCAGGATTACTCATGCCTAAGTATTGGGCAAAAACTTTATAACAGAATCTTACAGAGTCCCACCTATAGTCTATTACTTTATCTTTAGAGTGTCTCTGTACAAAGCTCCAGCAATCTGAATCTTGCTGAAATAAATTGATAAATTTTATATTAGTATTATGATATTGAATATAATTAGACAGATCATCTTCTACGTATACATAAAGATCTGCGGGTATATCATACTTAATATAAGTATCTAGAAAGTTGTGTGCGTACTTATCAAGCAGTTTTTTATTTAAACTAGTTACTATATAGTTCTTTGACATTATTTTTCCAAAAAGTTTTTGACATAGTTTTGTATAAAACTTTCTCTATCCTTAAGTATAAATAGCATTCCCGGCCCTAAAACCAAGCAAATACCTACAAAAGATAGAGATACTATAGCCGTAGAAAACAGGCTCGCTTTTTTACCTAATACCGTGGATAGTAGCTGCCAGGAAGGAAGAAATAATCTTATATAGCAAACTAATGCGCCCGAAACACAAAAAGCTACATAGTAAAACAGGAACTGCTCTACTAGACTCATACATCTTCCAATCGGCCCAAGTTGAGCCCATACTTACTTAGATGCTCTAGTTTGCCTAAGTCATGAGCACATTGTGCTGCGTTAAAGCCGCCTCTTACATCTCCAAAGTAACTCTCAGGATTATGCACTAAAGGTTCCATTACATAGATTCTGTAACACTTTGACCCGTACTTAGTTTCATAGTCCATACTAGTATCCTCCTGCACTATTTTAGCTGCAGAATTATACTGCGAGCTCCATACTATCTCTCCTGCAGAGAACTCTTCTGCTACGCACTCCTCAGGCAGCAGACCTATCTCTAAGTCTTCGGCATTTCTTTTAGAAGGAATTCCTATGGTATCTACGATGTTTTTTACAAAAGCAGGTGATCTAAACAGCATTTTAGCTATCTCGGAGATAGGGCTGCCCTCTAAATAGTTTTCTGCTACTGTTTTTATTTCGAAATCAGATGCGGGCTTGCCTCTGTTTTGCGCCTTTCTTTTAGCGGTAAATTCTTTTCTGTCTTTAAACTCTTCAATAATAGTGCTTAATCGCTTAGTATTATAAGATATGTTTAAAAGCTCACACGCCTCTTTCTTCGTTATCGGCTTCGTCTCCGTAGTAGACGTGGCCATCATATCTATAACTCGCTGAATATTGGAGTCTGTTAACTTCTCGTAGTCTTTCTTCTTTACTCTTGCCATTCTCTAACTCTATCTCCAATTTGAATAATAAACAACAAATAGCATGTGCTAAATGTGATAAGTCACTTTCTTCGTCTAGTACACTACCGTCGATGTGAGCAAAAATATGCCGCATAGCAGCACTGCTGTACCTATTTTGTAGATCATCTAACCTTCTCCAGTTGTCAGGTCCATACTTAGAAGCTCCAAAGGTTAGTACTTTCGCTACTTCTGTTATAGCTTTTGGAGGAAGCAAGTACATTTGCGGCTTCTCTCCATCATACTTTTTTCCTGTCAAAGATCTGCTTCCTTTACAAAAATACCGTCAATCATCTTACCTTTTCTATCCTTAATATCGTTCCAAGCTACAGATAGACAATCCTGTAGAGTTATATCGTTTCTGGTAATAATATTGATAAGGATAACTAAAATATCTCCGACATCGTCTCGTATATCTTTTTGCTTGCAGACGCTATCGCTAAGCTCTCCGAGTTCTTGCATTAGCTTTAAAACCTGATCTTTATCGGTACTGCCGTCAATTAGGTTTCGCTCCTTATGCCACTGTCGCACGTTTGATAAATAATACGCTAGGCTCGCCATATGATTCTTTTCCCATTTTTATTTAATAAGATACACATTGTACAGTATATGAAATAAAAAGTCAAGAATAATTTACCATATGCTAAAAAAGAAAAGCCTGCTTTTTAGGGCAGGCCTTCTTTTTGATACCCATGTACAGAATACTCCGTCAGTGGAGTGTAGAGCACTCTATACGACCTGCCCACCCGAACAGTCATGCTGTCCACAAAAATATTAATTACAACGAGTTATATTGTCCCATAAATAAACTAAAAAGTCAAGTAATTTTTTTCTGAGGTTACTACGTGAATACTTAACCAACCTCAAAAAAGTACTTGACATTTGTTGTTAACTATGGGATAATAGTCAAATCCTAGGAGAGTACCAGCATGAATTGGACGCACAAAGAGAGAAGTTGGCTAAAACTGAACTATGGTAAACTCTCAGTGCAAGAGTGTGCATTAAAACTGAATAGAAGCCCTGACTCTGTAAGATCTCAGGTTAAGTATCTAAGAAAAAGGGGCTGGACATTTAACAGTACACGAAGAGGATAGATATGGGAGACGTAGTAGAATTTACAGGAGAATATCATACGAGAGTGCAAAAAGCTAAAGAGTTTGCAGAGTGTTTATCAGTAGAACTAGCACAACATGCTAGTGAGATCGGTATAGACACCTCAAACCCTCAATTTGTGTATGACTTTGCTTGGGTAATCAAGTTCATAGAAGTTATGGTAGACAATGATATGGGGGTAGCAAATAGGCTATCGAAATTGATGGAAAATTTACAGAACGAAACATGAAAAGACTTCTGCTATTGAGTCTCTTAATTCCTTCTATATCTCACTCTGAGATATATGCTTCCAAGATGGAGGATATAGTATGCTTAGCGCAGAATATATACTTTGAAGCAAGAAATCAATCAGACTTGGGCAAAGAAGCTGTAGCCGAGGTAGTACTTAATAGAGTAAAAAGTACCAAGTATCCTAGCACAGTCTGCTCTGTAACTAAGCAAGCTAAGCAACATTTTGGGAAAATACTAATTAATAAATGTCAGTTTAGCTGGTATTGTGACGGAAGGTCTGATGCGCCTACAGATACTCAATCTTGGATTAAATCTATAAAAATTGCGCAACAAATGCTTGACCGTGACACTAGAAACTTAACTCAGGGCAGCACTCACTATCATAGCGTTACGGTATCACCGTACTGGAAAAAATCATTAAATAGGGTTGTACAAATTGATGACCATATTTTTTACAAGGAATAAGTTTGCAAGTAAAAGGAACTAACGTTGGAAGAGCATTGTCTAAACTAAAAAGACAACTGCACGAAGACAATAAACTAGAAATATATAGAAGTAAGCAGTACTATGAAAAACCTAGTGAACGTAGAAGAAGGAAGAAGATGGAAGGAACTCTTCGTTCTAAAAGAAAACAGAAAGAAATGAACCTCAAAAAGGATAAATACTAATGACTGGAATACATAAGACTGTAATGGAACTACAGAGTCAACTAGCAATAGCTGATAGTCTTATAGAAACTCTTGAGGAAGAGTTGATATTATACAAACAAAAGTACAGAGAGGCGGTAGATAACAACGAATACAAACAAAAGTATCGTGAGCTTTTAGACTCCCACTGGGATCAAAAGCTAAAGCAACAATCAATGACAGAATTAAACTACGATGGCGATTAAGATTTTTGTAGGTACCTCGAAGAACGGGGAAGATACAGAAGCTGAATTAGCTCTTAGTTATTCTTTGAATCTACATACCTCATTTCCTTTAGATATACACTTTATGAGGAATACAGACGAGTCTGATAATCCTTTTGGACGATTTAAGGATCAAACTTGGTGGACGCCGTTTACAAACTTAAGATGGGCTATACCAGAAGTCTGTAACTTCGAAGGTAGAGCGATCTATATGGATGTAGATCAGCTAAACTTTCGAGACATAAACGAACTATTTACTATGGACTTGAAGGGTGCTCCTTTAGCCTGTCGTACTGATAGAACGTGTGTAATTGTATTTGATAATGCAAGGATGAAAGAGTACTTACTTCCTGTATCAGAAATACGAGAGAGACCAAACTACGGAAATGAAATCTATCGACAAATGTGTTCATTAGCTCAGCCTATGGATCCTAGGTGGAACTGCTTAGATGGAGAAGGACTCCCGATTAGCGAGATTTGGCATTTACACTTTACCAAGATGGAAACTCAGCCCTGGAAACCTTCATGGGCACTACCTAAAGGAATAAAGCACAGAGATCACGATAGAAAAGACCTAGTAGCTGCTTGGACTTACTTCAAGAACGAGGCTCTTGGTAGGAGAATAGCATGAATCTAACTGGGATATTTTTCATAACAACAGCTCTAACTTCAGGGGCATTTTACTGGTACTATAATAGTTCTCAAGAAACTATAAAGGTTCTGACAGATAATAACTCAAAATTAGAAGTAGCTATACAGACTAGTGAAGAAACTGTTAAAGTATTACAAGAAAGTATGGAAAAAGTTAACGAGGAGCTTAGTCGAGTAAATACTGATTTTGCAAAAACTAGGTCTCAGAATAGTGTTCTTTCTAAAAAGCTGGCTAAGCATGATCTAAGTAATCTTGCTGTCTCTAAGCCAGGATTAGTTGAGCCTATTATAAATAGAGCATCTATAAAAGCAGGAAGATGTTTTGAATTACTGTCAGGTTCTGAGCTAACAGAACAAGAGAAAGGAGCAACTAGTGCAAAACAGTTTAATAGCGAGTGCCCTTGGCTTTGGACTCCTACTAAGTAGCTGTAGTAGTAACCCTCCGTCGCCAATAGAAATATCAGCAAAGCCGGTAAAAATGCCCGAGCTGGTATTACCAGAAGCGGATGTATTAGTTTTTCGTCCCATAAAATGGACGTTACTTACAGAGGAAAATTTTACAGAAAAGTTAGAGAAAATAGCAACTAACGGTAGGCCTGTGGTTTTCTTTGCTTTAACAGACCAAGGATACCAAGAGCTTGCTTTGAACCTATCAGATCTGAGAGCGTATGTTCAGCAACAAAAGATAATTATCGCCTCGTATGAAAGATACTATAAGGATGCAAATTCTAGTATACAAGAAGCTAATAGTGAGATACAGGAAGTAAATAGAGACGTAGAAAAACTAAATGAACCCGTGAAAAAACAGGGAATTTTTAGTAAACTATCGTTTGGAGAAAGTGAATGATTAATTATCATTTAGAGAAATCCTATGTTAGTAAAAAAGACTACAGACTGTTTATTACGCCCTGTGTAGAATATAAACGAGAGAGTATAGGTGTTGTCGTATGGAGATCCATCAATATCTGTTTTCTCAATTACAGATTAAAAATAGAACTAAGAAGGGATGAATGGCCTTAGATAAAATTTCAAAACTAGTGATTTGTATGGAAGAGTGTGGAGAACTTGTTCGAGCATGCTCTAAAGTAATAAGACATGGGACATCTGAGAAGAAGTACCTAGACAACCTGATTAGTGAGATGGGGGATGTAATTGCAATGTGCGACGAAGTTGTAGACGCATACGACTTAGATTCCGACAAACTTGATGTAGCGATATTAAAGCGGCATAGAAAAATGAATCAAACAGACTACGAGTAGTCCTCGCTTATGGCGCGAGATGCAAGACCATAACCCGCTGCAGGGACTTGCAGACTGAAAGGAGCAGCAATGCTCCTTTCTTTTTATAAAGGAAAATAAATGTTAGAAGATCACTTAGGTGGGCACTGCGGAGTAACTCACGTAGACAAAGGAGCTTTACGATATTTCGTAAATAAGTTCTCCGCAAAAAGCTTTTTGGATATTGGCTGCGGTCCTGGAAAAATGGTAGAACTAGCGCAGGCATATGGCATGGAGAGCTTAGGCATTGATGGGGACTACACTGTATCTCGGTTTGATCCTAGTAAGTTTGTAGTACATGACTTTTGTGATGGACCTTACATTACTGAACAGAAGTACGATATTGGTTGGAGCTGTGAATTTGTAGAACACGTCTATGAGGAGTTTATTCCTAACTATGTTGAAGCCTTTCGTGCGTGTAAGGCTGTAATGATAACGTATGCACCTCCAGGATGGCCGGGGCACCACCATGTTAACTGCCAGGAAAGACAGTATTGGATAGACACCTTATTTGATTATGGACTATCATACGAAGATACGTGGACAGAGGAGCTAAGGGAGTCTAGTACTATGAATATATACAACCCTAAAAAGGCATTTGTTCGCAATAGAGGTTTAATGTTTAGGAACTTAGAATGTTAGAAATAGAATTTGGATGTGGAGAAACTCCTACAAGAGAGGGGTGTAAGACGGTTGATATTAGGGACCTTCCTGGTGTAGATTACGTATGTAACGCTTGGGAGATAGATAGTATAGTAGAGAAAGATACCGTAGATTACATATACTCTCGACACTTTTTTGAGCATCTTACTTTCTCGCAAGGAGTTAAGACACTAGCAGCGTGGAAAAACATACTTAAACCCGAAGGCCAGATAGAAATGATCATACCTAACATGTCGTTTCATATTACTCAGTGGCTTTCACGAAGCGACTTTCAGTGGGCTAAAGAAGGTTTTTGGGGGAAGCAAAGGGAGGGAGATACTGAAACATGGGACATCCATAAAAGTGGGTACGATCAAAAAAGCTTGAATGCCCTGTTAATAGAGGAGGGGTTTACAAACATACGCTTTTTAGACACCCTACCAAAAAACGTAAGAGTAGTGTTCTGTAAATAATAGTTCTTGACTTTTATATTATTTTTTAGTATAATATGATCTAAATAACTGGGAGAACCTATGATTGTACACGGCAGTAATAACTTCACCCCTAGTGGTCGCAAAAGAAAACGAGTTGTTTCTAAGAAAAAGAAAAGTCCGGAGTTTAAAGAAATGAAAGTCAATCCGTTAAGTAACAATTTTTTACAAAATGAATGGTCTAAAAAAGTCAGCGAACACAAAGCTAAGCCTTTTAAGCTGGCGCCTTGGACGCCTGACAGGAACTGTGAATTCAAAAAAGAAATCAGCAAACAATATACAATAAGCATACCATACAACAAAGGAGCATACCAAGTCATCCCCTTGGATGATATTGATAAAATAGGAAAATGACAGTAGTAGTAGTAACAGGAGGTTTTGATCCTCTACATTCTGGGCATATATCGTACTTGAAAGCTGCAAGAAAGCTTGGTGATATTCTTGTAGTGGGAGTCAATAGTGATTCGTGGCTAGAAAGAAAAAAGGGTCGAGCCTTTATGTCGGTCGAAGAGCGTTCGTATATAGTAGAGTCTCTAGGGTGTGTTACTGAGGTCTTGAATTTTAACGACCAAGACGGTAGTGCCATAGACTGTATCGAGAAAGTTAAGTATAGATACTCTAGCGATACTGTGATATTTGCAAACGGAGGAGATCGAACACCAAAGAATATTCCCGAAATGGTAGTATCTGGTGTAGAGTTTAAGTTCGGGGTAGGTGGCTATAAGAAAACAAATAGTAGCAGTGACCTACTTGACGAGTGGAAGGCGCCTAAGACTAAGAGAGTCTGGGGATACTACAGAACACTACATGAGTCAGGAACTCAGGTCAAAGTAAAAGAGCTCGTAGTAGATCCTGGAAGAACTTTGTCCATGCAGAAACACGAGTTTAGATCTGAGCTTTGGTTTGTTGATAGCGGTGTTGCTACTGTTATCACAAAAGGGTCAAAGTATGGACCTCGTCCTGTACAAACAGTAAGGAAGCATCAGGAGATTAAAGTGCCTGTAGGATCTTGGCATCAGCTTTGCAACAAAGAACAAACACCTCTAAAAATAATTGAAATTCAATACGGTACTAACTGCACCGAAGATGATATTGAAAGAAGAATAACGGAGACACAATGGATTCCATCCCACCAGTAACATCCCTGCCCCGTGTAACTGACCGTGCATATACGGTTGAACGAGTAACAAAGGTTGCAGACGGAGAACACAAAGTAAATAGAACTACATACACAGTAACTACGTATGATAGAAACGGTGTAGTATCTACCGTAACGAACTCTAGTGCAGTGAACTTCTTAATATGAAAGTAGTCGTATTTACTGCATCAGCAAATGCCCCTCAGTTTGAAAGAGACTTGCTAAGGTTTGCAGAAGGCGTAAGCCTGTCTGGAGATTATGTAGCTGTCAATTCAGGAACCGAATACGAAGAGTGCGATGTAGCAGTCTTCTTTGGTTCGTGGAAGAACATGAAGGCTCGTCATCATGAGATTAAAAATAAGATAGTCTCTAACGCTAAAAATTTTATAGTAATGGAAACGCCTCTTCTAGGCAGACAAAAAGTGGAAGAAGCCATGAGAGATACGTGGTACCGCATTGGAATTAACGGGTTTCTTGCAGATACAGGGGACTTCAACAATGCAGATTGCGATAGTCTTCGCTGGGATAAAGTTCAGTCTTGGTTCGACATAAAGATGCAGTCCTGGAACTATAAACCAAACGGTCCCATAATTCTACCTCTACAGCTTCCAACAGATGCGTCTCTTCGCGGAGCTAGCATTGAGAAGTGGGCTTACGAATCCATTGTGGAGATTCGTAAGTATACGGATCGTCCTATAGTTGTAAGAACACCTCAGCTTGACAGGGCTTTCAACTCTCCATACATGGAAAAGATTCGCAAGCCCATGAAAAATGTGGTCTTCCAGAAAGGAACTTACGAAAATTTAATCCCTACTTTAGAAGCTGCGTCCTGTGCTGTATGCTACAGCAGCGGCTTTGCAATTGACAGCTTACTACATGGCTGTCCAACAATCGCTTGCTCTCCAAGTAGTTTTGCTTATGAACTTTGTCAAAACAACCCACAAGACGTAGTTGATTTACAACGACCAGATCGAGAGCAATTATTTTATAACTTGTCCTATGCCCAGTGGGAGGCGGCAGAAATTCAGAGAGGCTTACCATGGAAGCACTTACGAAAGAGATTACTAGCTTCATGATAACTGGACCCAGTCTTGAGATTGAATCAAGAGACTGGGTAGCATCATCCTATCCAATGAGCTCCATCGCAGCTCACGCAGGTCTTCGGGAACAAGAGGAAGGTTTTTCAGAGCTTCGAGATCAGATTGTACAGATTGGTATGAAATACCCGATTGTACTGCTTGAGAACTCGTTTGAAAACTATGTCGGTTGTTCTCAGAATGTAAGACCCGAATGCATCCTAGCATTTGAACCTGAGAAAGCATACATTGCTGCAGCAGGAAATCAAAGAATAGAAATAGCAAAAGAACTTGAAGTAGAGTATATTGATGCTATACTTACTCCAGATCTGAACTGGGCCTTTAGTGTTCTAAGCGAGATAAGACAAAGAGAGATAGCATGAAAAGAATTCCTATGAGTGGAGGAGATGAGTGGGATGCTCTAAATAAGAGATCTCGTAAATTTTATAACTGGAGCACTGGTGAGCTTAAAAAGATTAAGCGTAGGTATAACAAAAGGTTTAGAAAACAGGTGAAGATGCAAATACTAAAAGGAGATGAATAGTATGGATGGTAGAGTTCGTGAGATACTAAATAACGAGAAAGTACGACAAGTAACTACAGTAGAACTTATTGCAAGCGAGAACTTTGCAAGTGAGAGTGTGATGGAGTTAAGTGGTAGTATCTTTACTAATAAGTATGCAGAAGGTTATCCAGGCAAACGATACTACAATGGTTGCGAGTATATGGATGAGATCGAGACTCTTGCTACTGAAGAGCTGTGTTCTTTGTTTAACTCCGAGTATGCGAATGTTCAGCCACACTGTGGTGCAAATGCTAACACTGCCGTATACCAAGCATTTCTCAAGCCAGGAGATCGTATTCTTGGAATGGATCTAGCAAGTGGAGGACATCTATCACATGGTGCCTCTGTAAATATCTCAGGCAAAGTATATGAGTCACATTCCTACGGTGTAGATGCTGAAGGGTTTATTGACTACAACTCTTTAGAAGAGCAAGCAAAAGTAATTCAACCTAAGATGCTTGTAGCGGGTGCAAGTGCATATCCTCGACAGATTCATTGGAGCACTATGAGAAACATTGCAGATAGTGTAGGAGCATTACTACTTGTAGATATGGCACACTATAGCGGTCTCATTGCTGGTGGTGTCTATGACTCTCCGATTTCTTACGCGGATGTTGTTACGAGCACTACTCATAAAACTCTGAGAGGTCCTAGAGGTGGTGTCATTCTTTGGAATAATTCAGACTATACTCGAAAGATTAATTCTGCAATCTTTCCAGGAACACAGGGCGGTCCTTTAATGAATCAAATTGCAGCAAAAGCTCAATGTTTTATTGAAGCAAACACACCGGAGTTTCAAGCCTATGCAAGTCAAGTAGTAAACAATGCAAAAGCAATGTGTGCTGTATTTCAGGATGAAGGCTTTAGCTGCCTTACTGGTGGTACAGATTCTCACATCATTCTACTGGATCTTAGCAATAAAAAGCACACTGGAAGAGAGGCTGCAGACCTTCTTGAAGAGAATGGAATTACTGTAAACAAGAATGGAATTCCAAATGACCCCCGCAGTTTTGTTGAGACTAGTGGAGTTCGAATTGGTACAGCAGCTGAGACGACTAGAGGGCATAAAGAGAAATGGTTTGAAAGTTTAGCAGAAAGAATCTGCTCTATACTGTCATAAAAAAGGGGCCACAAAGGCCCCTCTTCATTTACTCAGAATCTGCCATGAACCAAATAAAGGTTACTAGAGTTAAGATTCCAAGGTAAAGTATAGTGTTTCCATCCAAAACTATCTCCTATCCCACTATTCTCCTTCAAGAAAAATAAAAGTAAAACATTTTTGTGTTTGCTAAAACGCATTCAAAATGTTACAATAAGCAAGTACGTCATTTTTGGTCGCTTGACATGTGTCAAAATATATGGTATAATTTATTTCAAATCAAGTTGAGTATGATAGCTCTTCAATAAAACGGTTCAATCGCTTTTTTCGTGTCGTATGTTTTATATGGCAATGCCCTAATCCCCTCTCGGAACTAAAGGAGAGAGGGTGATGGCCAGTGTCCATATAAGATACGATGCTAGAAACAATTGATTGAACCAATGATACCTCAACAACTAAAGTAATTAATGATTTAATAACAATCATAATTTTCCTCTCCAAAGCGTCGCCGCTTTCCGTGTTTTTTCAACTTGCACATGTTCGCGATTATTCAATCGTTATCCCGCCTTCTTCGGATTCCCCGAAACCTTCCGTGGTTCATCCTCCACCGTAGTAATACTCTTAATTCTCGTGAATTTTACACTTCCTAGAGTATTTTTTAGCCACTGTTCAGGAGTTTCCCTTTCCTGTAGTTCAATTTCCAATATTACTTTGTGAGTTCGCATAAGTCTTTTAATACTCCTTTTGGGCTTTTTTCTAGCCCTGTTAAACTGTTTTCAGGCACGCTCAGTTGTGTTTCTATAGTTCTTACGAGCTTTTCTTTTGTTACAGGTCGTTCACCATTTTTTGATACATAAGTACTCTTTTGGTATACGCCTTCTCGTGATAGCTTTCCTATCACACTTTTTAGAGACTTGTTTAATTCTTTTGAAAGAGTCTCTACTGTCTCCCTGCTGGGGTTTTCTTCGTAAGTCTGTACTAACCTTGCCACCTCTTCTTTGGTGTAGTTAGCCATTTACTTGAATCCCTATCCAGCCTTTCCAGCATAGAAATGCAAACTGAATACTCCACCCATCATACCAATCAAGGCATACCATTGGTAGAATAAAAAACTCATCATTTTCTGCTGTTGTGTTATAAAAGTCTTTATTTATTTTCATAGATATTCTCCTGCTCCGTAGTCTTCATCCGTTCCCCAACCTGCACTTGCAAATGCTTCCGAATCAGAGGTATCAGGCTCGCTATAGTTGTACTTCAAATTTTCACAGTACTGCTCATATAGCTCGGTTGCCATCCCACTTGATACATTCAGAGCTTTTTTCAATCCTTCTATGATGCTTTCAGTACTTTCCTCCCAAAGAGCATCACAGATCTCAAAAGCTTCTAGCTGTAGATCATTTACTCGTCCCATGTTATTCGTCATCTCCATTAAAATCTAACTCAAGCTGAAGCACTTCGGCTTCTTTGCTTTTCCAAAAATCCATCCATGCACCATAGTTTCCCGTTTTATTTCCGTGAGACATGATTAAGCCTCCCAGATAGATATTTAGGGTTTCCATATATGCTACAGATTCTAGGAGGTGTTTATTTAATTCGAGAAATGTAGTGAATTCGTTGTCACACTCATCAGAGATGTTTTCTATCTCTGTCCAGATTTGGTCTTCGGACCATTGGTGGACTGCGTGTGTTTGGGTCGTTTCGATCCTTTCTTTTGCCTTATTAAAGTCAATCACGTTTGACACTTATGTACTTCCTTTTGTCGAATTGTCTGGTCGAATTTTCCAGATACATATATTTTACTAAATTTTTAGCTTGGTGTCAAGAAATAAAAAAAGGGCAGCTAAAAAATTAGCTACCCTTTTTCCTCATCTTCCAGGCGATGAGCACCTGTTTATAGTCATACTAGATCGACGTTATGATAACTGGCCTCCAATGCCGAGTTGGTAGACGGTTCTTTCATCCATTCAATCTCTACTTCGGCTTAGTACTATGACTCTCCTTTTAGTTTACTACCCTCTTCTCAAGACTCTCGGGGTAGTGTAGAACACCGTATACTTTCCTGTTACTCACTCCCTTAGTATACAAAACCCGAGTGACTGTGTTTTATTTTATCGTTGGCCCTTACAGCTTGGCTCGCCCGTTCTTATTTATAGTAGCAGAACGAGCACTACTAGTGAAACAAGTTATCCTGTTTCTCCCCTGTTTTACGGTTTTTATTCCCTTTTCAACAGGCAGTTCGTGCTTACTCCCGATCCGATAGGAAGCGCAGCTTCTCTTCATAGGACTACAACTGGTGTAGCCGTTTCACTTAGGTATCATCTGATTCTTCTGATGGAAATACATAGCCTACAGCAGCCAGAAAGTGTCTAAAGGCTAGCTCGGCTTCGTATCTGGACGATTCCTCATTAATAACCATTGTTAGC
>Ga0222719_10000512_pt1 | contig 38794 bp, 66 predicted proteins | sample C33_34DmetaG_FD_165039 | JGI IMG/M metagenome (GOLD analysis project Ga0222719, IMG submission 165039) | Estuarine water microbial communities from San Francisco Bay, California, United States - C33_34D | ecosystem: Environmental > Aquatic > Marine > Unclassified | place: USA: California... | reverse complement strand
AGATTACCCAAACGCTAATGCTAAAAAAGCATTAGAACGTTTAGTAGATATTATGGAAGAACGCTATAACAAAAAGATTATGGTAACTGGACATAAAGACCACAAACCGACTCAATGTTGCGGAACTCCGATGTATGAGTGGATTCATAGTGATAAACCAAAATGGAAGCAACCTAAAAAGGCGGTAAAAAAATGGTCAAAGGTCAGAAAGAAATACAAAATTCTTTAGATGATTTTGTAAAAGCTAAAGAATCTGAAGTAATCTGGAAAACTCCAGAAGGCGCAAAACAACTACAAGCAGTTGTAGATTATAAAAAAGCAAACCCTAATGTTGCAATTAGAACATTATGTGAATATCTCAAAAAAGAAAATGGGTGGACATATTCACAAAGATATATATTTGACTTGATTGTCGAAAGATTAGAAGGTCAAAATGTCGCTTGATGATTTCGTAGTAGAAGCTGAACAAAATTTAAAAGTCGAAGAACTTAAAAAAACTATATCACGATTGCATCAACAACTTGATAAAGAGAGAGATAAGACCGCAACTTTAGAACTTGCAGTTACTAATGCAGTCAAAGATGCAATAGCTGATATTGATATACCTAAAGTAAAAGCACCTAAAAAAGACACCAGAAAAAAAGGCGAGGAAGTTGCAGTAGCAGTTTTGTCGGACTGGCAGTTAGGTAAAATTACTAAAAGTTACAATACAGAAATAGCAGCTGGTCGTGTAGCAGAGTTTGCAGAAAAAGTTGTAGAACTTACAAACATACAAAGAGCTTCACACCCAGTAAAGAAAATACATATCTGGGCTTTAGGCGACATCATAGAAGGTACAGATATATTTGCTGGTCAACAATGGCTAGTTGATTCTGGATTGTATAGACAAATATTTAAAAATGGCGCGACTATGATGGCAGACTTTTTAAGAGTTATGTTAGCTAATTTTGAAGAAGTACATTTTGTCGGTGTTATTGGTAATCATGGTAGATTAGGAAAATTCGGTCAACATCATCACGAAGATAATGGAGATAGATTTCTTTACGAAACAGTAAGACTAATACTTGCAGATGAAAAAAGAATTACTTGGGATATACCCGAAGGCACAGATGGCGACAGAGGGTGGTTCGCAGTAGATAGAATCGGCAACTACAGTTCTTTACTAATACATGGCGACCAGATTCGAGGTTCTTTAGGAATACCATTTTATGGAGTGCGTAAAAAGGTATTGGGATGGAAGGCAGCGGCAATGGATGGACAGATGCCAGACTTTAAAGATGTAGCTTTTGGTCATTGGCATCAGATTTATCAACAAGAATATAATGGTATAACAGTACGTTGTAGCGGCAGTACAGAGAGTTCAAACCATTATGCGTTAGAAAATCTAGCGGCACAAGGTAAACCGACCCAGCGATTAATGTTTGTGCATCCAGAAAAGGGATGGACAACAGTAGAATATCCAGCGGTCAGATTAGGACTAAAGGAGAAGAAGTAATGTCATATTGGAAAAATGCAGCTATTAGAGCAGCTAGAACTTTTGTACAAGGGTTCTTAGGTGGACTTGCTGGTAACTTAATGTTAGGTAGTGAATCAGAGATTCTTTACGCAGCAGTTATTGGTGGTTTATCTGCTGCAATATCGTTTTTACAGAACGCTATTGAAGATGCACCTAATAGTTGGGGTAACAACATACCTAAAGGATAGATGTCGTTGTATGCACGTAGGCGTGGAGTAAAAGGTCGAAAACCTAAAAAAAATTACGATGAGCGGTTTTGCGCTTACGAAGCATGCACAACTAAACTATCAATTTACAATAAAAAAAAATTTTGTTATACTCATACTAAGCCAGTAAAGCGCTGGTCGAAATAATAAAAGAAAGTAAAACTTTCTATCTTTATTTTGGTACTAAACGAGTGTTACGAAAGTAATAGATTGTGAAGGACACGCATACGTGAAATCATATTGTAGGGGTACAATATAAAAAGAAAAACCGCCTTTATGGCGGTCTTTCTTATTGTTGAGCTATTGCTAGTCCAACTGATTGTTAGGTGTCTAAGGATGGTAGTCTTTAGGAAAACCTAACAACGACTGTTTATGCAGTATAACTTATTTCTTTACGCATAAGTATTTCATTTAATTCAGCAACATCTGCATCTGTTAGATTGTTAATTGACTCTTTTGCGCTTGCAAGAGTCTTAACTGGGTTTAAATAAGCTTCAGCTAAGGCATCATTAAGTAATCTAAGTAAGTCAGTTCCACTAACGTGCTTCTGAATTTTCTGCAAGGTTTTGACTGCATTATTATCTGCACCTTCCTTGTTGGTACTCAACATGTCATTAGTACGTATATCAACGAAAGGATTTGTTGAATTTGTTGAGTCAGCTTCTTCAGAAGCATTGTTAGTGCTGCTGCTTGCTTGCGTGTTAGTCTTTAAATCTGCTTCTGGTACATCTTGCATTTCTTCATAGGTTACTTCTGAACCTAAAAGAACTCTAAGACAACGACCACGAGATTTCTGTTCGCATTTTTCAAACCAACTATTATGGTCATCTTTATTTTGTCTAGCGTGTCCAGTACATTTAATTATGTTTGTTTCTGCATTCTCATAAAATTCAGTTTTAAAAATAACATAGTCGCTTGATACATCAACTATTTGTGATACTAAACGACCTTCTGGATATTTTTCATTCATTTGTTTTATAAGGTCATCAACCTTAACGTAGTTATCTAAAAAACTACTCTTCTTCTGATATTGTTTTTGATTCATCTTTACCATCCTCTTTTTTAATTAATTCATCCATCATTAAAACAAGAGTGCTAGCGATTGTTAATAATAAAACTACGCTGCTATCTACTTGTTTTTTTGGATTCTCCATCATGCTATTAGCAATAGCATTTAGATTCTTTTTTATATCTTCTAATGTCATGTAATAAATTATAGACAATGTAGCATTATATGCAACACTTGTTATAATAAAAATAATCCAATGAAAGGCGGTGGTAAATTATGGATTTCTTAACGTGTAAAGATATTGCAGACATATTCAATGTTAAATTAAGAACAGTTTATGTTTGGATTCAAAGAACAAAGAATGGTAATGGATTCTTACCAGAACCAGATTACGTTTTAGGTAACAAACCATTATGGAAAAAAGAAACTATAATCAACACAGATAAATATAAAACTATAAACAACTAAGGATGGTAAAAAATGATAACATTTCGTGGACAAATAGTGCCGACATCTTCGGCTTATAAGAAGGTCAGTCAACTAGACCAAGTTAAATGGGCTTTAGATACTTTTAAAGAAGTTACTGGAGATGAGTTCACTTATGATTTAAGAATCAAAAGATATGGCGCGTTAATTTATAATCTAAGAGATGATGGGTGGGATATAGAAACAATAGAACCTAAGAATCATCCAAACAAAAAATGGTCTTTTAGATTAATAAGTAAACCAGTAGAAAATGGAGAGCAGAAGGCGTTGGCTATATGAAAAAGCGTATCGAAGCTTCAGAGTATTTTGCAATACTTCCAGAATCAATATTGTTTGCACCAGTAAGTGCTAACGCTATAAGATTGTATTGCATATTAAGAAGGCGAGCTGATGAGAAAACTAACGCATGTTATCCATCACAAAATTATCTAGCTAAGAATATGTACTGTAGCGTTAGGACAGTTCAGCGTGCATTAGAAGAGCTGGTCGAGATAGGCGCAGTAACAGTTGAGCATAGATACCTAGAAGATACAGATGCTTATACATCTAATATGTACTACCTACATGCCACTATTGCGCAAGGTAGCGCATATATGCGTAAGGGTATGGCGGATATGTCGCAAGGGTCACGCGCTGATGTCGTACAAAACAAAGCCATTAAACATAGCCAAGAAACAATAGTGAAAAAGAAACCACGTAAACGTGATTTACTTTTTGAGGAAATGTGTAAGGGTTTAGGGTATAACTGGGAAGATGACAGTATGACCGATACAGAAAAAGGTAGAGTTAATAAAGCATGCGGATTACTTCGTAAAGTTAATGCAACACCAGAAGAAGTTGCAGCTGCGATAAAGCACTACAAAAAAAACTGGAAGGGCGCAAGGATAAGTCCAACTGCTATATCTGGTAACTGGACAACTCTTAAAAATGAGATAAAAGAAAAAGCACCAGTCAACACACACGACTGTAAAAAAGATGGTCATGTTTGGATTGACACAAATTATAGTGGCGAATACAAATTGTATATATGCCAATTTTGTAGAAAGGAAAAAAAAGATGACACTAAAAACATTTGATGTTTATTTAGCTGGCAGAATATCTGCTAAAGCAAACAACAAAGAAGAAGCAGCAAAGATGGTAGAAAAAAAATTAAACTTGATACATCCTATGTTTAACATTCAGATAGTTGTTACTAAAGAAGATTATTTAGATGCTGGACAAGACTATAAACCAGAAGGCACAGATTGACCGAGTCCACATATCCTTATGGTGGAGTGCCGCCAAAAGATAGAGCAACACGTAGAAAACTTTTAAGAGAAGCAGTTGTTTTAGAATCTAAAGGGATATGTGAATGGGCAGAGTGTACAAGTCGTGGTACTGACATGGCACACATCAAAGCAGCTGGCATGGGTGGCGCAATATCTAATGACACCTTAGACAACGTTGCGTTCCTATGTCATTTTCATCACGATGTATTAGATTTTAGAATGTCAATGAAGCAGAGAAGTTTTGCATTGCAGCAATTAGTAAGAGCATACGTTTTAGGTAATAGAAAAAAAATCTAAAAACTTTACACATTGTATTACAAAGTGCTACAATAATATTGTATGAAAAAAGAAAAATCAGCTTTCAGAAGAAATGAGGTTTTAGAAAAATACGAACTTACAAAGTTCGAGTACAACGACCTTATGACTCATAAGTACATGTACGATACAGAATATTCGGGTACTAACTGTTTCTTCTGCGGTAGTTTTATTATGTACCCAGTAGTTTTCAATTATCCTAACGAAAAACGTAAGTTTAACGCAGGTACAGATTGTGCAGAAATGGTACATCAAGGTTCTAACTATGAAGCACTAAGACTTCAAGCAGCTAAAGCAAGAGAACGTGCAAAAATACAACAAGCTTATTTAGATTCTGTAGAAGAATTTAAAACAGATTATCCGCAGTTATCACAAGCAGCAGAATACTTCAGTCGAGAAAACTTATTGATTAGCGATGTATATGACAAAGCTAAGTTCGGTTTAACAGAAAAGCAAATAGCATTCTTAGAAAAATTATGTTTAGAGGACTGGCAACAAGAAGTTGATGCGTTTGCAAAACTTATTAACAAAGCAAATGTACCAGCTTTAGAAGTTGGCGAGATTACTACAGAAGTTACAATCAGTAAATACTATTACAAAGAACAAGCATTTTATGGTCAAGAAAAAGCAATTATAGAAACCAAAGAAGGTCAGACATTGTTTACTGGTAAAACCAAAGCATTAGTTAAATTCTTAAATACAGATGAGTATTACCCAGAAGATATTACAGAGTTTTGGGCGCAAGATAAAAAAGCAAGAAAAAGTGATTTGACTTGGAACAAAGAATATTACAAAGAAGGTACTAAAGGTATTGCAACACTAGAAGTTACTTATGTTGTTGAAGAAGATAATACAAAAGGTACTGCAAAAATCAAAAACTTTTACCCTATAGAGGAAGTATGATAACTGATTTACAAGGCATATACGCAGAAGATTTAGATGGCTACCCGCCAATACCACAATCAGATAACTATTTATCTCCAGAGTTAAAGTACATTGGGCTAGCAGCTGCTAATGAAGCTAGAGCAGAAATTATGAACATGAACATTGGTTCAGAAGTTACAGAAGGTTTAGAAATATTTGACCTTGCAGCTTACGATGAAGAATTAAAAAAAGATGCAATAGCTAGTTATGCTTTAGCAGGTCAGTATCAATATATAGCTACGCACCAATATAAAGATAACTGCGAATGTAGAGATTGTGTGACTGACAGATTAATAGATTATGGTTTACCAGTTAAAGAAGCATTTGAACTTAGTTACTTACAAAAAACTTATAACAAAAAAGCTGCTTAATCGCAGATTGTGATACAATAAAGGTACTATGACAACACAAAACGTGTATGTAGTTAGAGCAGTAGAGCTTACTGGTCGTGTATGGAACTATGAATTTAGTTCTGAATCAGAAGCTTTACGTAAAGTCAGAGAGTTTAAAGATTCTGGCGGCTTCATTATCCAACAAACTACTTATCAAAAAGAACTCGTATAACAAAATAATTTTCTTCTAATTGTGTTGCACAATGTGATACAGTTACTATAATCTATTATGTAAGTTAAAAAAGGATGGTAAAAAATGGCGTTTCAAGAATGGTTAAAAACGTTTGTTGATGAAACAGACAAAATTAACATTAATGATGAGTTTGCAGTTGAATATAATGTTGCTGGTCAAAAAGGTGTTATGGAATACAAGATGGATGAAATCATGGATTTCTTATTCGTTGCTGATGAAAAAATACAAGAGCGTGTAAAAAGCGATGTTGTGAAGATGGATTTTTACAATGTGCCAGCTAAGGATTTTAAATTCTACTTTACACAAGTTGCAAAAGCAATGGCGAATGTTTATCAAGTAAGTTACGTAGTTAGTTAGAAGGGAGAAATAATGGATGAAAAATACAGAGTAGTTTTTTGGGAAGAAGGAACTATTAAAGTTACCGCACCAACTCATTATTCAGATGCGTATGATACTGCTAAAGCTTGGCAAGGAGAGCTTTACAAAGAAGTTGCTTCATTTAAGGAAGGAGAATAAATGGCAACTGCATTAATACTATCAAAGCTGAAGTTTAAAAACGCAGCTGAATTAAATCAAATTAAAAACGCAATAGATACTCTAATTGCGTATAACTTGCACCAAGATGTGCTATCTATAACTAAAAAGTTTGTAGATAAAGAGTTAGCTTATCGACTAGCAAAACAAATAAAAGAGTTAGAAAACAAATAATTATAGTCATTTTGACTATTAATATCACAATGTGATACAATAATAATGTAAGGAAGGATGGTAAAAGATGGATAAAAAAGTAACAATACTTTTTAAGAAATCTAAAGCGTTTCAACAATTCGCTAACTTCTTAACAGAAAATGGATATACCTACAAAGTCGTAGGTTCTATGGAAGCTGAAAAAGATACTGACAGAAGTTCTGTTGGAGATAATCTTTTAGCTGGCGCATTATCTTTTGTAATGTACCCAGCTGATGTAGAGATATTCAAAGATGGTAAAGTAGTTGCGTTTGTTAAACAAGCGTTTAGAGCTGGTTACGATTACAAAAAAGGTAAAGATGAAGGCACAATGTCTTACTATCAATACACAGAAATGCAAGAGGAAGCAGCAAAGAGTAGACAGAGCATAGACCAAACAAAGCTTGAACTAGAGTATGTTTACTTTTACGAAGAAGAATACACAAGCGATACTTATGGTCTTGAATACTACAAGAACAAGTATTATCAATACTACAAGTACGCAAGAGGTAAAACTAAGAGATTATATCAACAAGGTTACGCGTTAACATTTAATGCTGCAAAGACCTTGTTAAAAGAACTTGAAGCTGGCGAACAGTATTACAAGTTTAAAAAGTACTTAGTTACTCAATAGGGAGAAACAATGATAAAACTATTTATCGATACATGGATGATTCAGTCATTTGACTGGAGAATCTTTTACGCGATGTCAATATTGTTTGTTGGCTTCTTTATATATCAAGTCAGTAAAATGATTTATATATCAGTTAGATTGAAAATGCTAGAAACAAAATATCAATCTGACATAAGCGGACAACTCGATGATATGTGGCGAAAAATAGATGCTGGTTTAGAAGTTAAACCTAGTAAATATTTAAAGTAAAGCTAGCAACGCAGCTAGAGATGTAGAGTAAACACTCCACATGAGCGGCAACTCTAACTGCGTTAATCTAGTTTAACCGCATTTGTGAAACCGATGCTAACATGGTTAAATGAAAGCTAAGGTAACATACGATAGATTACATCTTTTTCAATTTGATGAAGAAAATCCTAAAGAACACAATATAGGCGAAATAATCCAAAGCATTAAACGTTTTGGATTTGTTGAATTACCAGTAGTAAATGACACTACTGGTTTTTTAGTTGCTGGACATGGTAGAGTGACTGCGCTGCAATTTATGTATAAAGATGCAGAAGAGTTACCAAAGTACATTGATGTTGAGAAGGACACACAAGAATGGTTAGTTCCTACACTTCACGTTGCATTTGAAACCGATATGGAAGCAAGAGCGTATTTAATCGCTTCAAATACACTAACTATCGATGGCGGATGGAATGAAGCTAAATTACTTGAAATGTTAGCTGAAGTAAGCGCAACAACAGAAAATCTATCTGGTACAGGTTTTGACCAACAAGATATTATGGATATGTTACATGCTAACGATAAACCATTAACATTTGATGATGAGTTAGGACAAGAAACAAGTTATATCAAAGTAAGCGTTGAGAGTAAAGAACACGCAATAGATATTAAAAAAGAATTAGAAGATTTGGGTTTTATATGTCAGATAGTAACGAAAACGAAATAAGCTTCCCGCCAGCAATAAAGGAAGCAATGCAAACCTATATCGCTTTTTTAACTGCTAATTTTGCTTATGAAGATGGCATAGATGAGATAGAGTTTAAAGCATTTAGAGAATCAGTCGTAGATGCTTATTATTTATCTGGAGATGTTCCAATTATGGAACGTAACGATGTTGGCATGACAGGCAATGATTTTTTTAACGCTGGGTGCATAATGATGACAGATATGTTATATAATGCAACAAGCGGCGATATACCAAAAGCGCAGGAAGTTCTGCGGGAGATGGGATTAGCGGTAGTAGCAGATAGCTAACACTTAACAGGATTAAGTGGTTAACGTAACAGGAGTACGTAACGATGGCAGGCAGACCAACAAAGTTAACAAAAGAATTAATTAATGAGATAGCACAATATCTTCGTGCTGGTAATTACATAGAAACAACTGCTGCATTAGTTGGTATTCATCGAGATAGTATTTATGAGTGGCTTAAACGTGGAAACGCTGAAATAGAGCGTGTATCTAAGTCAAATAGAGCAAGAATACGCAAAAGGGAAGAAATTTTTGTTGAATTTACCGACACAGTAAAAAAGGCACAAGCACAAGCAGAAGCTATGTTAGTTGGTTTAATAGGACAAGCAGCACAAAAGAACTGGACTGCTGCTGCATGGCGATTAGAACGTAAATATCCAGATAAATGGGGTAGAACAGAACGTAATGTTGCAACTGCAACTGATGACCCAGTAAAAGAACTTGCACAACAAATACAGGATTTAAGAAATGATAAATCTACAGAAGGGTAAACAGTTAGATTCTATTCTTGATTCAACTGCAAGAATAAATATCTGGCAAGGTTCAGTATCTTCTGGTAAGACAATATCTTCATTAATACGCTGGGTAGAGTTTTGTCAAAATGGCGCTAGTGGTAACTTGCTTATGATAGGTAAGACCGAAAGAACCTTAAAACGTAACGTAATAGATGTTTTATCTGAATTACTTGATGGTTCTGGTAGTTTTATCACACGCACAGGTTCTGGAGAAATACAAATAGGTAATCGTACTATCTATATCGTAGGCGCTAACGATGAGAGAGCTGAAGCAAAAATACGTGGTTTAACACTTGCTGGCGCTTATGGAGATGAAGTTACCCTATGGTCAGAATCTTTTTTTCAGATGCTTTTATCACGTTTAAGAGTACCTAATGCACAATTATTTTTAACAACTAACCCAGATAGTCCTAATCATTGGCTTAAAAAGAACTTCTTAGATAGAGAAGCAGAACTTGATATTAAGAATTTTGCTTTTGAACTAAATGATAACCACACCCTAGACCCAAAGTATGTTAAATCACTAAAAGCAGAATACGCGCCGCCAAGTAGTTTATGGTATAGAAGATTTATTAATGGCGAATGGGTTATGGCAGAAGGCGCAGTCTATGACACCTTCCAAAGAGATTTAAACGTTGTACAAGATTTACCAAAGATGAAAGAATACTATGTTGGTATTGACTATGGAACAACTAATCCATTTTGTGCATTGCTTATAGGAGAAGGTGTAGATGATAATTTATACGTTTGCAAAGAATATTATTATGATTCGGCAAAAGGACAAAAACAATTATCTGATGCTGAATACTCTAGAGAACTTAAAAACTTTTTAATGGATTATGACCCAAAGAGAATTTATGTTGACCCTTCCGCAGCTTCTTTTATTACACAGTTATGGAGAGATGACCATAGAGGAATATCAAAAGCAAACAACAAAGTTGAAGATGGTATTAGAGTAGTGTATAACTTATTAAGTTCAAGAAAACTATTAGTTCACAATAGTTGCACTAAACTAATAGAAGAAATTGAGTCTTATGTCTGGGATGTTAAGCAGCAAGAACGTGGCGAAGATAAACCAGTAAAACGTAATGACCACGCAGTAGATGCGTTAAGATACGCATGTATAAGTTTAGGCGCTATTTGGCGACATTGGATTACAAGGAGTTAAAATGCCGAAAGGTAAGGGCTACCCTAAAGCGATGAAAGCTAAGAAAAAGGGAAAAGCTAAAAAAAAGAAGAGATACTAGATGCTTAGATTACCAGAAAATGGTTCGGCATATCCGCCAGAGAACCACAAACATATTTTTAGAGTTTATCAAGAACATAACGCATGGCATGCAGGCGACCCAGCAATTCTTAGGAAAACATACGCTGATGTACCGCAAGACTACAGACCAAGAAGATACATGTTCTGGACAAGAAAAGGCGCAACAGAGCTGCAAATAGACAGGCATCAGTTACATGTACCTTTAGCTGGAGATATAGCACAAACAAGTGCTGATTTATTATTTTCAGAACCACCTAATTTCGTTGTTGGAAATAAAGAAGCTTCAGAGTCCGACACACAGAACACACAAGAAAATTTTGATGAGTTAATTAGGACATGCGGGCTTAAAAATAAATTACTAGAAGCTGGAGAAACTTCTTCTGCATTAGGCGGCGTATTTTTAAGATTAGTTTGGAATACTGAATTTATGCAGAATCCTACAGTTCAAGTAGTTAGTCCAGATAGAGCGATTGCTACGTTTATGTATGGACAATTAGTTGCAGTTGGTTATGTAACCGAATATGAATCGCCAGATGGGCAGAATGTTTATAGACATATAGAACATCACGAAGATGGATTGATTCATCACGCGTTATACGAAGGCACTAAGACAAATATTGGCACAAGAGTATCATTAGACAAATTAGCTGAAACTTCTGATTTAGAAGAAGAGATAAGATTACCATTTGATTCTTTAGCATCTGTATATGTACCAAACCAAAGACCACTAAGAAGATTAAAAGGTTATGAGTATGGAAGGTCAGATTACGATGGCGTTGAAGGATTATTTGATGCAATCGATGAAGCTTATACTTCATGGATGCGAGATGTCAGATTAGGCAAATCAAGAATCATTGTACCTACTGAATACTTAGAGAGAAGAGGTCGTGGTCGTGGTGCAGCATTCGATGTAGATGCAGAAGTATTTACAGGACTTGAAATAGACCCTAACTTTCAAGGTAAATCAATAGAGCCAGTTCAATTTGACATAAGACACGAAGCACACAAGACAACAGTTATGGAACTAATAGACCGAGCAGTTACTGCTGCTGGATATAGTCCGCAATCATTCGGTATCAATATAGAAGGAAGAGCAGAATCTGGTACTGCGTTAAAACTTAGAGAACGTAAGTCATTTACTACACAAGGTAAAAAACAAAGATACTACACACAACCACTTGAAGAGATATTGGAGAAATTGCAGATATTGGATGTTGAAATATTTAATAAACAATATAAACCAATGAAACCACGTATTGAATGGCAAGATGCAGTACAACAAGATGTCAGAGAATCAGCAACAGTTATTGAATCGCTTCATAGAGCGCAAGCTGCTTCACTTGAAACTAAGGTTAAACTACTTAATCCAGAACTTACAGAAGAAGAAATTTCTGATGAAGTGTTACGTATCGCAACAAACTTTAATTTAGCTGACCAAAGCGTAGAAGATATTTTAGAGCTACCATAATGTTATGGTCTATGACCCAGCAAACAACGAACAGATAGTAGAAACATACGCTGAAGTATTCAGAGATATAAACGATTTTCTTTTAGAGATAACCGCAGAATCTTTATTAGAAGGTAAAGGGTACGATGGCGATATTGGAACATGGCTACAGTTCAAGCAAACACACCTAAGTAGATTATTAGAAGAAGCAGAAAAAGCTGCTGATAATGCTTTTGGCGCTATCTTACCAGCAGTTGAAGGCGCAGTAGAAGTTGCTTATTCTATTGGAGAATCAACCGCAGCTGCTGAATTATTGAGTGCTGGTATTTCAACTGATGTTAGCGGTGGATTTCAGTCATTAGCAGAATACGCTATAGATGGATTAATAGATGGTATTGCTAACAGATTTCAAAACAGAGTAAACAAGTTAGATATTGTAAGGTCAACGAATGATATTTATGCACAAGTTACAGAGAGTGCAGCAGCATTAGTAACATCTGGCGCAGCAACCCTAGAGGAAGCAATAGAATTATCAGTAGATAGATTCTTAGATGAAGGCATTAAAACAGTTAATCTAGGTAATCGTAAAATGCGTTTAGATGCTTATGCTGAAACTGCTATCAGAACAACTGCGGGTAATGCACAAGTACAAGGTTCTTTAGATAGATATGAGGATGCAGACCAATATTTAAGCTGGGTATCAGACAGTCCTATGGAGTGCGAACAATGCAGAAAATACGAAGGTAAGATATTAAGAACAACTAATGACTTAGAGAAGATACCAGAACAGTATCACAACTTAGATAGTTTAGAAGCTGCAAAACAAGGTGGTTTATTTCATCCTAACTGCACACATAGTTTGCAAGTTTACATAGAAGGGTTCTCTACACCGCCAGTTGACACTAATGATGAAGCTAATGAAAAACGTAGAAATAAAATCAGAAGGTTACAAAAGTTAGAACGTACAAATAAAACTAAAGAGAAGATTTATCGTAAAGATGGTCAAACTAACAGAGCTAAGGGCGCTAAAGCAAGAGCTGCTAAGTATAGAGCAGAGAGAAGGCAGCTAGAAGCACAGATAGAGCGTAAATCATTAGGATGGTTTACTGGAGAGGATAGATTACGCAGATTAGCAGAAGCCAATGGAATAAAGCCAGAAGTCTTAGATAAAGCTAAAGGTAATCTACCAGCTTTAAACAAACTTGCTAAGAATACAGGATTTGACCCACGATTAGTAAGTAGAGAAGTAAGAGCTGGTGTTGCAGAAGTCATAGAACCGCCAGATATATCAGAAATATTTGAAGCAACTGGTGTTGATGATTACAGAGATTTAGCACCATCAATGAAAGATGAGTTAAGACTTAAATATAAAAAGTTTTTTGAATCAGAGTTTGGGTCTATGAACTTTTTGCAAAACGAAGGCGCGTTTCACAACCCACCGAAATTACCAGATTCAACAAAGAAAATGAACAAAGTACAATTTGATGAATTTATAGCAAAGAACAGAAAAAAATATACAAACGAATATGGTACTTGGGAATGGAACAATAAAAAAGGTAAACCCGACATTATATGGGATGAAGCTAAAACTATTGAATGGGGTACTGAAATTGACACCTTACTTGCAGAAGCTGAAGCTGCTGGCGCATTAGCAGAAAAAAAACAAGTAGTTGCTGGTGGACTGCCATCATCGGGTAAAACATTTACATTAGCTAATAAAGGTAATAATCCATCACTAAAAACTTACAAGTTAGATGAATACGTTGTGCTTAACTCCGATGATTTTAAAACAAAACTTATATTTAATAAATACGCTTCAGCTGCGGATAAAAGACTCAATGACTTGTTAAGTGATACTTTTGTTAACAATCCAGATTTTGGCGCTGGAACAAAGCTAGGCAGCGATAATCCATTTATGAAAAAATTAAAATTAAAACATCCAGATATATACGATTCAGTATTAGGTAAAGATTTCGATAAAAGCATTCTTACAGATATTAGAGAAGAGATAGCATCTAAAGTACCTATAGGAGATACAGGGTTATTTGGTTATGAAGCAGCAAACATATTACACGAAGAATCATCCGCCATGTTGGCAGCTGCGCAAGATGCAGCATCTGATAAAGGTCTAAACATAATACACGATGTCACAATGGGAAGTAATAAGCCAGTTAAGTTAGTTGAAGATTTAGTTGATGCTAAAGGTTATGAGCCAGCAGAAGTTATGTTTATTATGTATTCACAAGAACAAGCATCTGATTCGGTCATTGATAGGTATATAAGAAAAAACTTCGAGATGGATAACTTGCGGGGTGGTCGATATGTTATGTCAACAGTATTAGATGATGCAACTAAAAAAATAAAAGATGCAGATTTCGCTAACAAAACTATTGATTTATTAGGCAGACCAGCAATAACAGATAACGAAGTCTTTTTAGCAGAGTTACTAGAATCTGATGCAGTATCACAAAACCCAGATGATATTCAGCTAGTTAACAGATATTCAGATATTGATTTTGATACTGGTCAAGCTAACCCTTACCCAATAACTGTAATACAAGATGTAAATGGTAAGTACACAGTTTTAAAAACTTCATCTACTAATAAAAATATAGCTATTGATGGCATGGCAGTTAAAAAGGCAAAGTTATATGATAAACCTACAAACCGAGCAGGGATAAATGAATTAGAAGAAATTGCGGCAGCTGAATCTTTATTAAGAGAAGATGGCAGCGTAGTCGGTGTAAAACAAGAGTGGCTAACACAAGTAAGAAAGAGAGAGCGGTTTTTTAAAAACAGTAAACTAAAACCAGATAATGCAGGATTATATTTAATTGCAAAACAAAAAGGATTTACAGGCAAACCACAAACAGTAAAAAAGTTTATGGATTTGACAGACAATGTTCCATTACCAGAATTTCAAAACGACATTGTACTTGATTCGGGAGAAACTTTAAATAGAGATGTACTTTTATTCAGAGGTTTATCTGATTCACTTGATGTTGACCAAGACACATGGGTATTACAAGATACAAAGATACCAGTAGCAGATAGAGTTAAAACTATATCTCGTGGCATTGACTTAACTATTGATGAGAGAATACCATCAATGCAAACTAACTATACAAACTTTTTAAAAGCAGAAGAAACTTCAAGTACTCTAAAGCGTTATGTAAACAATTTAGGAATATCTTTTGATACTAATTATATAGATAGCGATGCCTTGATAGAAGCACAAAACCGATGGCGAGAAGTTATGATTAAACAAGGTCACGATTTTTATATGCCATCATATTTTGAAGAGTCTATAGAAGCAGCTGAAAAAGGATTTATTGATATGGGTCTTTTTGCAGATTCGGATTTTCAACTTATTTATGATGAAGTTCTTTTTGAAAAAGGCATAAATGTTAGAGAGAAAAAAGTACCGCCATTAGTCAAAAGGGGTATAGAGATACACGAAGAATTTATTGATGGAGATTACTACGCAGGTAATGCAGCGGTATTTGGATATGGTACTTATACAGATACAGACATTAAAGTAGGCGTTCAATATGCAAATCAAGCAAACGATGTAATGGGATATGGAGAAGGCGGCGTAGTGCAAGTAATGAAACTAAAAGCTGGAACAAAGATGCCATCACAAAAAACAATGGATGAAGTAATAGAAAAAGTGAGAAAAAATAACGTAAAACTTAATGAACTAACTCGTGATGGAGTTTATAATGAAAGTAACGTAAGACTTTCTCGTGAAATCCGACAAACAGTTGAACAAGATGTCGGTAGAACCCTAGCAGCAATGGGCTATCAAGCATACGATGTAAATATGTGGGATGATACAGTATCACACGTAGTATTATTAGATAGAACCGCAGTTATAGTTGCAGAACAACCAGTAATGATAGATGGAGAGTTACAAAAATAATGAAAGTATCAGCAGCAACAAGTAGAAGATTAGGTCTTTTAATAGAGAAATTACCAACTAAAGACTTTATTGAATATAACCAATTTTTATTAGATGGCGGAGATGCCATGTTATGGCTTTTAAGATATGAACGCAAACTACAGGGCAAAAGACTAAAAAAAGAAGGTATGTAAACTTAATACAAAGGAGATAGTATGGCATCAACTGGGATGCAATTATTAATGACATCTAAAGAGTATGCAAAAGGCAAAGTCACATGGGATGATGTTATGGCAGCTGCTAAAAAACATAAACCAACTTACGATGCAGCGCCAGTTTCAGAAAATATATACGAAGATGTAAACGCATTTGATTTACTGGATTTACAAAACTTATTCTTATTACCAGTATCTAAAAAAGAACGAAAGATAATAAGAGATTACTTAAATCAGTAGTAAAATAAAACAATGACAATTCAAGTAGGCGATGCAAGAGCAGACATCAAGGTCTTAAACATATATCAAGAAATAGAAAAGGAAGGACAAGCATTTTATGTTTGTAAGGTTCAGTACAGGTCAACACATACTGGTATTGGACACAAACGTTCTATTTTAACTAGAAACAATCAAGGAGAGATTGTTGAGTGCGGTAACGTTAAAAGAATCGATGATGCGGCAAATTACGATAACATCATAGATGCTTATTTTGAAACTTATGGCTAAACAAATTAAATGCAGAATCTGCAAACAACCACTCAAAAAGATGATAGTAAATGGTACACGAGGTGGCTACATGTGCTTATCAAGCAGCACTATGTGCAAAGGGTCTTTAGAGATAAACTATTATGAAGAAGAGTAACCCAGAACTTAGTAACAAAACTGGCGCTGACTTAGTACGTTGTGACACATGCAACGATTACTACTATCCAATCACAAAAAAAACTTCATGTAAACACTTGTATATGTAATACAAAGTGTTACACTAATTACGTAATCAAAAAAGGATGGTAACAATGAGTGCGCAAGGTATTTTCATTCTGGATGGAATGGATTCAAGACCTAAAAACAAAGCCCAGCTTAAAAAGATATTAGCTGCTGGTAAATCTGAAATGTTAGCGTTAGAGCAAACAAGTGCTTTTGGCGAACAGTTTCAAGGCAAGCTTACCAAAGAAGCATTAGAGGAATGGGGAGAAATTACTTTTGTAGTTCCTAGTCCTTATACTGCAAGAAATAGTTTTGGTAAGTTTTACTTAAACAGTAAAGGAGAAATTTCTGTCAAGTAACATTGTTTACACGACTGAAACACGAGAAGATGGAGTGTGCTATTGTTTTGAAGATGGCACATTTCATTCTCCGCAATATCCATACCGAAGCATTATCTGCTTATGTAATATCTGCGTAAGTTGTTATTGTATGGAAGATTCTTACATGCAGGTATATCACGTACTGGATTATGTAGAAATAGAACAAGGAAGGAAACCTTCATTTGAACCTAAAAAATAAACAGATGGAATTAGAGTATTGTTCAGAATGTTTTAATCCAGCTAGCAAAGTAATCAAACATAACAATTACATCTATTGTGATGCAGAATGTCTGAACGAAAGAATCAATATGGACAGGCAGTACGAATGGGTAGTTTTTAAAAATTCAACTGACATTTACGACAATGTAGAACCATTAGGAAGTTTAACGTATTTGGCATAAATATCACAATGTGATACAATGGTATTGAAAGGATGGTTAATTTATGGTTTACAAAACTTATGAAGAGTTTGTTGCTAGTGGCGACTGGTACTTAGATACTGAAGCGCCAGATTACCACGCGCAATTAGCAAAAGATGTTCTTCAGAAGCAAACTCCGCAAGAACCAGCTGCTGAAGAAACCAATGAAGGGTGGTACGAATAATCTGATGGCAGGTTATCAACAAGAAGTAATCAGAAAAAGCAAAAAGTACCCGCAAGGTAAATATGGTCACGACCAGTTGCACAAGATGGTAGAAGTTCATTTTATGCAGATGGCGACCAAACTAAAACTTCATGGTTTAAGTCACGAGTTCAAAAAAGAACTTGCTATGTTAACAAAGATATATCAACCACTTATTAATTGTGAGTGTTTAAAGAAGGGAAAATAAATGACATGTAGATATTGCAGTTGCAGATATAAAAGGAGAATAAATGGCTAGAAAAAAACCCAAAACATATAAAAAACTGTACAAGCTAAAAATAATTGAGCATCGTACAGTATTAGTAGAAGCTGATACTGAACAAGCTGCTATTAATTCAGTAGAAGGTAATAAAGATTACATTACAGGAAGCGCTAGACAATTACGCCAAACTGATGAGCGTGGTCGAAGTAGAATTGTTCCAAGTAAGGTAATTAAGAAAACCGCAAAAGTTGTTAAAGAGCAAGATTCTGCTGATGCAATGTATGCAAGAGCAAATCGTAAAGCTGCTTATGAAGCTGGTCAAGTTCTATGTACTACTTGCGGTAAGACTAGAGCAAAACATCATTTTTATGAAAGATACGAAGAAATCTATTTAGGTAAAGAAGATGAACACGAATACTCCACAGTAGAAGGTATGAAGCGTTGGTTCGAGATGAACAAAGAAATTAATAAAAAGTATGGACACAATAACCAAACTGAATTTGATTTAGAAGATATTGAGCGTTTACAAAAATTCGGTATAAGTGTTGCATAGTGTGATACAAATGCTAACCTATAAAGGTATGTTAAAAAAGGATGGTAAATAATGAATCAAGTAATTATTAAATTAAAAAAACAAATTAAGGAACTCTTAGAAGCTGGCGATTATGTTGGCGCTAAGAATCAATTAGACAAGCTAATCGGTTTTACCGAAGGCGACATTATGGAAGAGGTATTGTAATGGCGGGTGGAGATTGCGTTAAAGCAACATTCATGGAGTACTTAAATGTTCATGGTAAAAACAAAGACCAATATAAATATGTTGTTGTATTGCGAGAAACTTTTGGTATTGAGAATTACTCCTTCCATTGTTTGTTAAAGAAAACTAATCCAGCAGATGGCAAAGTCTATATGATTGATGCTTCTAATTCTGCAAAGATGGTCAACGATGGCGAGAAATTAGTTATGACTTGGGATGAGTGGGTAGAGCGTGACAAACCAATTTTAGATGGTAAATATACTTACTTCGAGTGGACTTGGGAAGAAGTCCTAAATGTTTTCTTAGATGAAGAAAGCGATGATTTTCAAGATACATCGATGATTGCTAAAGATAGATGGGATTTAAAACCAAAAGAATTTAACAAATTGTTTCCAGAGTTTAAGTCTTATCAAGACTACATGCAGAATTACTTTTTACCAGTACACCAACCAAAGATGTTTGAGCTTTACAAAGAAGCAGACAAGCTAAAAGAAGAGAAGGTAAGTTAATTATGACAAAGTTATCAGAAGGACAATTAGACAGGAACGAAGGATTCGATGGGTTAATGAGAATCTTTAGGTCACTAGAGATAAATCATACTGACTGGATATTGACCGAAACAAAAAAAGAACGTGGCGGTTTTGAATTTGTTTTACCCAGCGCAGAAGGAGAGATATATCTTAACTGGGGAGATTTATACAATGTCAAAGTTACTTTTGTACAAAGTAAGAATACATTTGATGAAACATGTTTTGTTGGAGATGTAGAACAGATTATAAAATCTTTAGAAGAGCAAAGACTAAAAGTTGTTAGCGGCTTACGTGACATGCTTTATGAAACTTTTAAGGAACAAGAATAAATTATGTATAGACCTTTACCCGATTATCTTACAATACAACCAAGCAAGATTGAAGGTTTAGGTTTATTTGCAATTAAAGATATACCAGCTTATGAAGTTATAGGTATGACTCATGTTAAGTGGTATGGAGAACCCGATAACCTTGTTAGAACTCCACTTGGTGGATTCATTAATCATAGTCAAAACCCTAACTGCGAAATACAAGGTAAAATAACACGCTATCTATATACATTAGAAGATATAGAAGCAGGTACAGAGCTTACAGTTAAATACACAATGTACAAACCTAATGAATAACTTGCATATATATCACAAAGTGCTACAATATTAGTATATTAAAAAAAGGATGGTAAAAAAATGATAAGTGCAGAACTTATTACAAAAGCAAAAAAAGCATTTTCACTTGAAGATGCAGAAGCATTTGACCAAGCTATTGTTGATGGATGGTCATTAGAAAAAGCGTTACAAATGTTCGCTAAGGACTTTTACGCTGGAAATCAAATCACTAAATGGGCAAAGGAGAATCAATAATGACAGAATTAGAAATACCAAGAGCGCCAAGAATTAGTAGGTTCGCTAAAGGCAGAACTTATACTATTGAAGGCATAAAAGAAAACATGAAAGCGCCGCAAGAATCTTATTTACTTGCTTTAGTAGAAATGTTAAAACAATTAGAACACAATGTAGAAGCTTATTACGCGGGTAGAGGGTGGAGTGAACCTATAGAAAAACGCGGAGTAACATTTGGCGAAAAATGGGATAAAGTTTGGTCTATGCGTAATGGCGAAAGAACAAATATTATTTGCTTTATTGATGCAGATACTGGCGAGATATACAAACCAGCTGGTGTTAACAAACCATATCCTAAAGTAAGAGCAGATATGTTTGAGCCAAAATCTTACGAGTATGCAGACCCGCATGGTGGGTGGTTATATGCAGACTTTAAAGTTGACAAAGCAAGATATATGCGTGACTTAAGTACTAAAGAATATATTGATAAAGGTAATGCAGAACTTAAAAGCTAATGATAATTGAATGTCTGATAGGGATGGCGGCTTTAACACCCGCCACTCTTTCGGACTATCAAGATTGTAGATGGTATCAAGAAGCAGCAATACATACTGCTGAACATCATCATGCTTTTGAATTATACCTAAAAGAAGAAGATTATTTATGGGCTATTGCAACAACCTTCTGCGAATCTTCTGGAAAACAATATGCAGTATCTTCTGCTAACGCTAAGGGTATCTGGCAATACCTTGACAAAACAGAGAAGTGGCTAGAGTCAAAACTTAAAGAAGAACTAGACCCATTTGACCCTTACGACTCCACGTACATGACATCATGGCTTTTACGTTACGACATCAATCCAAAAAGACATTGGAACGAATCCAAACATTGTTGGAATAAAAACATACCCAAAAACTCATATACTTTACACTATTAGGTCTAATATATAGCAGTAAGCACTACATCGACAGGTTCGATGTATTTAGACAACTAACAGGAGTAGTGATAATGTCAGAAAATGAGCAAGCTGAACAAGTGCAAGAAGATACCCAAGTAGATAGCGCAGCTGAAAACGTAGATGTTGAAGTTGCAGTTACATCTGATGAAGCGGTAGTCGATGGCGACAATTCTTCTAATGATGAACTTGATAAGCGAATACAGAGGGCGAACAAAGAAGCTGCAAAGTTTAGAGTTGAGAAAAAAGAAACTGAAGAGAAGTATGACTCTTTAATTCAGAATCTTGGTAAAGCTTTAGGTTTTGTAGAAGAAGATAATGCTAACAACGCAGAAGCTTTAGCGGAAAAAGTGGAGAAGCTGCAAAGTGAAAACACTAGCTTAAAGTTAATGCAAGCATTTGGCAACGTTGTTAAGACTGAAGGCGCAGATGAAGAGCTAACATGGTCTTACTTGATGGCTAAAGGTCAGTTAACAGAACTAGATGTAGATGATACAGAACTTAGTTCTAAATTAGCTGAACTTGTAAAAGTAGCAGTTGAGAGTAAACCAGCATTAGCAGCATCTGAAGCTTCCACTTCAGTTGCAAAGAGTGGTTCGGATATGAGTACAAGTTCTCAACCACTTGATACAGAATCAAGGATTAGACAACTTGAAGCTGATAAGAAAATGAAGGAAGCAAGGGCATTAAAAACCCAAAGACTTTTAGAGCTTACAAAAGAGCAATAAAAGATAAGTATTAATTTAACAAGTTGATTAGAAGGAGATAACCAGAAATGGCAGGAATCACAGGACAAGGTACAACTTTTAACCTTCCAAATTACGTGGGAGATTTATTTGAGTTGACACCTTCCGACACACCATTTTTGTCGCTAATCGGTGGATTAAGTGGTGGCGAAAGCACTACTTCTCCAACCTTCCAATGGCAAGCTTATGATTTGAGAAGCGCAGGGCAAAACGTAGCACTTGAAGGCGCATCAGCACCAACTGCTGAAGCAAGAGTAAGAGCTAACTATTTTAACATCTGCCAAATTCATCAAGAAGTGATTGAAGTAAGTTATTCAAAACTTGCAGCTATTGGCGCATTTAGTGGCGAAAATATACAAGGAGATAATCCAGTAACAAACGAAATGGACTTCCAAGTAGAGCAAATGCTAAAGCAAATCGCAAGAGATGCAGAGTATTCATTCTTACAAGGAACATTTGTAGACCCAGCAGACAATACATCTGAAAGAAAAACCAGAGGTATTTTAGAAGCTGCTGGAAACATCGTTTATAACGATGATGCAGGAGATGGTACTGGTACAGACCAAGCATTAACCGAAGATGGAGTCTTAGACTTAATGCAAGCAATATGGGAAGATGGCGGAATCGCAGTTTCAGAAACCGCAACACTCATGGCTAACGCTAACGTAAAAAGACAATTAACAGATATTTTTGTTACTGACAAAAACTATCGTGAAGAGTCAAGAAACGTTGCAGGAGTAAACGTAACAACAATAGAAACTGATTTTGGTAAAGTTAACGTTCTTTTGAACAGACACATGCCAACAACCGAATTAATGGTAGTTTCTGCTGAACTATGTTCTCCAGTATTCATGAACGTTCCAGATAAGGGATTCTTATTTGTTGAGCCACTTGCAAAAGATGGCGCTTCAGAGAAGTTCCAAATCTATGGAGAAATTGGATTGAAATATGGAAATCCAAACGCACATGGAAAAATTACAGATATTGCTGCGGTCTAAGTAGTAATACATTTTAAGTTAAGACCATCCATTAAATTGGGTGGTCTTTTCTTTTTATGGGTTATAATCACAACATGGATTTTATAGATGATAAAGGTATCATTCATAAAGGTTTTAATGTTAAACAAGCTTTAAAGTTTGGATGGAAACCAGTAAGTGATGCTGACAAAATAGAAGTTAAAGAAGAAGTTTCAGTTAAAGCAGAAGAAGAATGAGCTGGTACATGCTTAATGGCGAAGCCATTTTTTTTGAGGATGATTCTTTAATACCTAAGCACATGCGTAAAAAGATTGAATCTATCGAAGCACCAGATAAAGCTGGCGGGGCATGGAAAACTAAAACTGGAAAAAGAAGAGCTGCACCACAAAAGTTAAAGAGTATAGAGGAAGAGTAGTATGCCAAATAAAGTTTATTTAAGACCAAGTTACTGCACAGTTGCGGAATATGAAAGTATTACTGGTGGTAACGCTACACAAGAAACAGTAACATTAGCAAAGCTTCAAATTGCATCAGATATATTAGATTTTCACATTAATGTTGCATTTAAAATTGATACTGAAGGCAACCCAACTAATACAGATGTTCACGATATTTTAAGAGATGCAACTGCATTTCAGATGCAATATATGGTCGAGTTAGGTATTGATGATTTCGATATGTTAGAACTTCATGGAAAAATATCTTTAGGTTCACTTCAATTAGATAAAGCACCAGATGATTTAGCACCAAGAGCAAAAAGAATTTTAGTTAATCATGGCTTCTATGGCTATAGGTCAGCAATCTTTTACAACTATGATGACAGTTTACCTAAAGCGATTACCGATGACCAAGTGTATGAATAATGGTACAGTATCACAATATAATTTCGCCATTATTAACAATGAAGGTGTCAAGATATTCTAAACAAGGTTCTTCTGCTTATGGAGAAGTTTACGAAACCGCAGAAGATGAGTTTAGATGTCGAATAGAACCATCTAAAAAAAGAATCAGTACAGATACAGGCGATGAAAGAATTACAAGCGCTAGATTATTTTGTAAAGGTACACAAGACATAAACGTTGGCGATAAAATTGTTTGGTCAGATGGAGATGAAGGTTCTATAACTTATTACGTATTAGGTGTAGATACCATAATGGGTTTTACCCACATATCACACAAAGAAGTAGATTTAGGATTAGATTCTAACTAATGGCTAAGTATTACAACGTTAAGTGGTTCGGAGATGATGTCCGCAAAAAGGTTCTTACTGCGCAAGAAAAAGCAGTTACTTTAGGTTTAGAATTTATTAAGCAAGAATCTATAAAAGTAGTTCCAAAAGATACTGGTATGTTAGAGAAATCTGCTGGAGTAAAACTTGTTAATCAAGATAACAAAACAACTGGTTATGTTTATTACGACACACCCTACGCAATTAAACAACACGAAGAGTTAGGGTACAGACACGCAGAAGGTCGTATAGCTAAATACTTAGAGCTTCCTTTACAACAAAACTCCAAAAATGCGTTAGAGATTATGAAGAGAGTTATGAAGGGGGATATTAAATAATGTTAGCTTCAGAAGTAGCAGAGTGGATAGGCGACAATATAACATCATGTAGTTTTGATACTACTGGAGTTAGTGGTAATGTTTTTATTTCAGTTATGCCAGATAGTCCAGATACAGTAGTTATGGTAAGCGAGTATGGCGGTACTGGAGATGACTTGAATCCATTTAGCGATATAAATGTTCAATGTAGAGTTCGTGGTACTAAAGACCCAAGAGTAAGTTATAACATAGCAAAAGAAATCTATGATGAATTGTTAGGACTTACAAATACTACGCTAATATTTAGTGGTAGTCGTGTTATAAAAGTTATTGCGCAAAACACGCCAATAGACATTGGTCGTGATGACAATGGCAGGCACGAATGGACAGTCAATTTTCAAATTGAAGTCTATGATGAAGGAAGTAACAGAAGTTACAATTAGTTAATAGGAGAGAATAGATGGCAAATGCAAAAGTAGCAGCTAAAACTGCTTCATGGGAAGCATCCACAGATGGTGGGGGAACTTATACCAGTATTAATGGTATAACTGACTTCTCAATGTCTAACAGTCCAACTGATGCTGATGTAACTGATTTTGGTAGCGGAACTGCAACCGAGCATAAAGTAATTAGAAGAGCTATTGAGTTTTCACTCAATGGATTCTGGCTAGAAGATGATAGCACAGGCGCTATAGATGCTGGTCAAGAAGTTCTTTATGATAATGGTAAAGCAGATGCTGCAATCAATTTCAAGTTAACAACAGATGGTGGTTCAACTATTGAATTTTCTGGCACATGTGTATTCACACTTGCTGGAGATGTCAATAACGTTATGACATGGAGTGCTACTATCAGAGCAACAGGCGCAGTAACATATACTGACGTTTAGTAGTTAGGTAGTAAATATGAGTGGCGAGTTTAAAGACTTCGATGCTGCATGGGCAGAGAAGCAAGAAGAACCCATTAAATACAAAATATTTGATGTAACTTATGAAGTACCAGCGACTATTTCTGCTGCGTTCATGTTGGAAATTACAAAAATTTCAGCAGGCAAAGGCGCAGATGAGCAACTTGGGGCTAATGATATAGGCGGATTATTAAACGCTTTATTTGGCAAACAAGTAATAGATGACTGGCTTAACAAAGGGATGACCCTACCACAATTAAATGATGTCTTACAAGATATACTTGAAAGATATGGATTAGTAGGCGGTGGTGTTGACCCAAAAGTGAAAGCGCAGCAGAAAAACAAATCCGACAAGGACAAGTAAAGAAGTTCTTCCAAAATTGGACTTCTATTGAAGCTGATTTTCAAAGAGAGTATCGAATAGATTTAATGTCAGAATTAAAGTCTGGCATGTCGTGGCGCAGGTTCATTTTGTTATATAATTGTTTAAGCAGCGCAAGCGTAACTGTAGAGTTACATAAGTATGAACAACAGAAAGTACAAAGTGGACAAAGTGAAATTACATCAAGTAAGCAACTGGATAAATTTCTTAAACAACAGTTTGGAGATTAGCTAGTGGCTTTAACAGTTGGCGAACTTAACGCAATACTTACAGTCGATGATAGAAATTTTGAGTCTGCATTAAAAGAAGCTAAAAAGAATTTAGAGAAAGCTGCTGCATCCGCAGATGACTTTGGAGATGAAGCAAAACAATCTTTTGATAAAGCAACTAAAGCAATCGATAAAACTGGCGATGAAGCCAAAAGAACAAAAAAAGATTTAGATAAAGGCACAAATTCAGTTTCTAATTTTGGTAAGACTATTGGTCGTGCTTTTAAAGTAGCAGCAGTTATTGCAGTAGGTAAAGCAGTAGCTGATGTAACAATGGAGATGGCTAACCTTGCATTGGAAGCGCAAGAGTCCGCAGCTGCGTTTGAAATTACTTTTGGTGGCGCAACACAAGAAGTTACACGTTATGTAAATCAGATGGCACATGCTTTTGGTATGACAAAAGCAGAGATGCAACAACAGATGGCGGTAACTGGTTCTATTATTCAAGGTATGGGCTTTACTTCAGATGCTGCTGCTAATATGTCCACAAACATTTTAAGTTTATCTGGCGACCTTGCTGCATTTATGAATATTCAAGAAGGCGCAGTAGTTCCAGCACAGGCAATAACCAAAGCTTTAACAGGAGAGCGTGAGATGCTTAAATCAATGGGTATCGTACTTCGACAAACTGAAATCGAACAAAAAGCAATGAACCTAACTGGTAAAGCTTCAGTAGGATTACTAACAGACCAAGAAAAAGCTTCCGCATCTTTACTTCTTATTGAAGAGAAGATGGGTCATATAAAAGGTCAGTTAGGTCGAGAAGCTGCTGGCGCTGCAAACCAGATGCGTATGTTACGTGCAGAGTTTAAAGAAGCTAAGACAGAAGTTGGCGCTAACTTACTTCCATTATTTTCAGAATTAATACCAACAGTAAGAGCTTTAATGCCAGCATTTAAAACAGTAATGACTTCACTTGCTGATTTAGTATCAGTAATTTTGCAGGCAGTTATGCCAGCGGTCAGACCACTCAATGATATTATTGAAGCACTTGCACCTATAGTTCAATTACTGGCTGGCGTGTTTGCTGGCGTATTATCTGGCGCATTAAAAGGCGTAATAGTTATTTTAGATGTAACACTTATACCACTATTAGAAGCATTATCACAAGCAGCAGAATTTGTTATGAACGCATTTGGTCTTTTGACTGCTGGACAAGAAGATTATTTACGTTCTGCTAAAAGTGCTGAAGGCATACTTTTTAGATTAAATGAAGCAATCGCAGCTGGAGTTCCACCACAAGAAGCTTACAACATAGCTTTACAAGAAGGTAAAGATATAGGAATCGACCAACAAAAAGTTTACGATGATATGACACAAGCAGCTTTTGGATTTAGTAGAGCTAGACAAGATGAGATAAGAGAAACTATTGCTGCTAAAAAAGCACAGTTAGAAAACTTAGAAGCACAAAAAGCAGCAAGTTATCAAACATGGCAATTAGAAAGTGGTATATCAAGAGTTACTGATGAAATTTCTGCTTTAGAAGGAGAACTTACTTCAAATATTTATAAAATGTATTCTTATGAAAACGCAACTGGCGCTGCTACTGGTAGTACAGATGGATTTACAGAATCTACAGAAGAAAACTCCGATGCTTTACAAAAGAACTCAATAGAGTTAGATAAAAACACACAAAAACTTTTAAACCAAAATGCAATAGCTAATGAAAGTATTGCTGCGATGATAGGTTTAACAAGTGCAATACAAAACGTTATGACAATAGAAGGCAGGCAAGCTGCTGAACAAGAAAAGCTAAATAAATTATATGCAAAACGTGCTGAACTACAAAAGATTATTAACGAAGAAGCTGGTAAAGGCGAAGTTCAGACTGCATTAGAACTAGCGCAAATCTCTAAACTACAAAAACAAGAAGAAGGTTTATTAAAACAACAACAAAATGGTTTAGACCTTAAATTAGAAATTGCTTCTGCTGAATTAGATTTAGCTGATGCAATTATGCAAAGAGATGAAAAAGGCGAAGAAGCTGATGCAAGAGATGAATTAGGTATTAAACAACAACAAGTAAGACTTACTGAACTTAAAAACAGACAAGCAACTTCTAAAGATGTAACAATAGAACTTGCTAACGTACAACAGAATTTAGCAGATGCAATAAGTAACTCCACTATGTCCACACGTGCTTACATGCAAGCATCAGAACAAATGAAAAAATTAAATACAGAAATATCAACACAAACAGTTGCAAGAAATGAAGCTGCTATAGATACAGATGCAGAGAGATTAGAATTAACTGAAGCTAGATTAAACATGCAAGCTGCATTATTAACCGCACAAGACAGAGGGGTTATGGATGAAGCAAGAAAAACTCTTAAATCAGTAATGGGCTTGAATAATCAAGAAATTAACGCTTTATTCAGTTCTTTAGGATTAGACTTATCTGCTTTTGACAGATTAGGTTCATACAGTCAGTCAGATGCTTTTAAATCACAGTTGTTAAATGAAGATAGAGAACATTTTGACAATAACGATGATTCTGATGATTCTTCAAGCGGTAATGATGATTCTTCTGGCGCTAATAAAACAAAAACACCAGAAGTTATATTAGGTGGCGGTAATGGTGGCGCATCAATAGGTATGGGTATGGCAAATGTCAATGGTGTTACATTAACTGCATTAGAAAATGCAGCTTTATCTAATGCCGCAAAGAACATATTACCTAGATTAGATTTAGCAGACCAAGCAAGTTTAAGAACTTCTGCGGTAACTCAATTCCTTGCACCAACAGTAGAAAATAAAATATACATAGACCCATCGTTAGATGCACAGGCAAGAGCAGATAAAAACATGGAAGAAATTAACGATAGATTACAACTTAATAATCGTTTTAGAGTAATTTAATGAGTGTTGTAGTTAATATCGGTGGCGCAAATTATAATGCGTTAGAAAATAAATTAATAATTGATGATAACGCAGAGCGTAGGTCAAGTGCAATCATTCATATATTTGATGACAAAGCTGGCGGTTCTTTCTTTAGTTTTGAGCCATTTCAATCAGTACAAGTTACCGATACTAATGGAGATATAGCATTTAAGGGCGTAATTATTAAACCAGTAGCACAATTAATAAGTCCTACACAAAGAATCTGGAAGTTACAATGTGCTGACAATCACTTTTTTGTAGATAAAAGAATAGTTGCACGTGGGTATACAAACTCAACTGCTGGAGATATAGTCAGAGATTTAATTAGTAACGTTTTTAGTGCAGAAGGTGTAACTGCGGGCAACATAGATGATTTAGCTTTTGTTGACCAAATGGTTTTTAACTATGTCAATGGAGATAGAGCTATGAGAACATTATCAGAATACACAAATGCAGTTTGGTATGTTGATGAAAATAAAGCGCTTAATTTTTATGAACGTACTTCTAATGATGCACCCTTCTCAGTTCGTGATGCAGATGTTCTTACAAATCCAATGCCATTTTTTGACAAGGCAAACTTTAAATACAGGAATAGCCAGTTCGTAACAAATGTTAAAAACGTTACAGATACACAAGAAGAGTTTTTTACAGGAGATGGTACAAGACAAACTTTTAACGTTGGTTATCCATTTAACGAGATACCAACAGTAGAAATTAATACTGGTTCTGGATATGTAGCACAAGATGTAGGTATTCGTGGTATAGATACTGGTAAGCATTGGTATATGTCGTTAGGTTCAACAGAGTTAGTACAAGAGTTTACAGATACTGCAATAGGAAGTTCTGATTCTTTACGAATAACATATAAAGGTCAATATCAATTAGTAGCATTAGCAAGAGATGATGCAGAAGTAGATAGAATCGCTACGTTAGAAGGTGGAAGCACAACTGGTTATGTTGATGCTGCAACTACACAATCTGGTATTAAAGGTTCAGAAGCTGCTATTGATGTAGCTGCTAGTTACCTAGATAGATTTGCACAAACAAGTACATTACTTAGTTTTACTACTACTAAAAACAGTCCAGAAAGATTAAGAGCTGGACAAGTTTTAGATTTTCAATTATTTGACCAAGATATATCTGGCATATTTCTTATTGACCATATACGAATAAGATTTAGAAATGGTATTACATTTTATGATGTTAAGTGCGTTGCTTCTCCACCAGAATATACTTTTGAATCATTTATTAGAGATATAGATGACAAGATTTCTGATGCGTTTATTGAAATATCAGAAAACATAGACACAGAAGAAGTGTTAGTTGTTAGAGCTGATGGCGGCACAGAAACTGCTAGTATATCTGAAGTAGATGTTGAAACAGTATTGGCATGTCCATTACCTAGTGGTTCAACTTATGTAGATGGGAGTTTAGTAGTATGTTAAATTGGCAAGGAACTTTAAAAATAAAAGCTTTTGATAAAGATGGTAATTTAGTTGATGAACAAAATTTAAAAAATTTAATTACATCTGCTGGAAAAAACTTATTAGCTGAAGCTTTAAGAAATAATGTTATTGACTGCGAAATTAAATATATCGGTATAGGTTCTGATAATACTGCACCTTCTACTGCTGATACTACATTAGGTAATGAAACTTTTAGAAAAGCAGTTACATCACAAATAGCTGGTGGTACTGGAATTACAATTACTAATCTTTATGTAGCACCAGAAGAAGCAGTAGGCACAATAGAAGAAATAGGTTTTTTTAGTGGAAGCAGCGCATCAGCAACTACAGATTCTGGAATTATGTTTGCAAGAGTTTTATACAGTCGTACAAAAACTGCGGTAGAATCGATACAGATAGAGAGGACAGATACCATTGGCTAATATTGAAGCTAATTATACTCAACAAACTTGGCAAGCTGGTGTAACACCACTTAGTGAAGCTGCATTAAATAATATTGATGCGGGTATAGAAGATGTTAAGAAGTATGGTTTTTTCAAAAATGGAACTACTATAAATAGCAACATAACCTTACCAAATGATGGTTATAATTATTCGGTAGTAGGAGATGTTGATATAGCGGACACTAACACTTTAGCAGTAGAAGGAAAATGTAAAATATTATGAGTGAATTACAAGTTGACCAAATAGCAGGTTCGACAGGTACTACAGTTACCATAAAAACTGGACACACACTTACCTTAGTGGAAGATTTAAACGCAGGTTCTGCAAAGATTACAAACTTAGCTGAACCAACTGCAAGCGGAGATGCTGCAACAAAAAATTATGTTGACACACAATTATTAACCTTAGATACCATATCAGAATTAACAGATGTAACAATTACTTCAGTAGCAGACAATGAAGTTTTAGCTTACGATTCAACAAGTTCAGAATGGATTAACCAAACTGCAAGCGAAGCAGGTTTAGCAACTTCTGGAGATTTAACTTCTCATACTTCAGATACTTCTAACCCACATAGCGTGACCGCGACACAACTTGGCGCAATAGAAAGTTCTAGCATACAAGATGATGACACTTTTTCATCTGCTAGTGCAACAGATATAGCTTCATCTGAAAGTATAAAAGCTTATGTAGATACACAAGTTGCAACAAAGGATGATTTATCAGAATTATCTGGAACAACAGATGATATTACACAAGGTTCTACGAATCTTTATTACTCTTCATCTTTATTTGATACAGATTTAGGTACTAAGACAACAGATAACTTAACAGAGGGTTCTACAAATCTTTATTATGCAGATTCGTTAGTAGAATCATACTTATCTGGTGGCAATGGTATTTCTTACAGTTCTGGCGCTATCGAAGTTGACATTAATGGCGCAACAGATGGTACTTCAATCACAGTTGATGTAGCTGCTGATGAATTGTTAGTTTATGATACCGATGCAACCGCAGTTAAAAGAGTAAAGGTAAGTCAAGTATCAGTACCAGCAGACATACATCCATTTTTATTAATTGGCGCATAAAGGAATAGGAGAAATAAATGGCAAACGTTTATAAGGTGTTAGGACAAGTAGGAGATGCTTCAGCAAATGATGTATCTTTATATGCAGTTCCATCAAGCACAGAAGCAGTCATATCTACTATCGTTATTTGTAACAGAGAAGCTGCGGCTAATACGTTTAGAATCGCAGTAAAACCAGATAACGCAACATTAGCAGATTCACATTATCTAGCTTATGACAGTAGCATTGGCGCAAACGATACTATAACTCTTACATTGGGTATCACATTAGGAGATACAGATGTAGTGAGTGTTGGGGCTTCTGATGCAAACGTTACTTTTTCAGCTTTTGGTTCAGAGATAAGTTAGGAGTAAGAATGGGTATTAAGTCTATCAGTAATGGTGGTTTATCAGGGTATAAATCTTCTAATGTGTCAAAAACCCAAGAAGTGCCTGCAAATATATACGAATTAGATTATATAGTTCTTGCAGGTGGCGGCGGCGGTGGTGGCGGTAAAAACCATCCCGGTTGGGGGGGTCACGCAGGCGCAGGTGGTGGTTCAGGTGGACTTATTAAAGGATTTGGCGAAATATTTGTTTTAGGCACAAACTATGCTGTTTCAATTGGTGGTGGTGGTAATGGTGGCGGCGCAGGTGGCGGCGCACAAGCTAATAATGGCGCTTCAGGTACAAACACAACTTTAGTCTACAAAGATGGCACACACACTGCTATAGGTGGTGGATATGGTTCTTCAGGTTCATATAACTATGAGGGCAATTCTGCTAATGGTGGTAATGGTGGTTCAGGTGGTGGTGGTGGGTCACGATTTAACACTTACTACAATTACAATGCAGCTGGCGCAGGTGGTTCAGGAACAGCAGGTCAAGGTCAAGATGGCGCTTATGGTGTACAAAGACAAGCCGCAAATGGTGGTGGGGGTGGTGGTTTTACTAACGCAGGTAAAACTAATTATTCGCCAAATACCACACCAAGTGCGTCAGGTCAGGGTCACGCAGGTGGAACAGGTTTAGATTGGTCTAACCACCCACAATTTGAATATGCTTTTGGTGGTGCGGCGGGGGGTGCAACAGCAGGCAGTGCAAACACAGGTCAAGCAGGTCGAGGTGGTAATGCAAATGGCGCAGGTGGCGCAGGTGGTTCAGGATTAGTTTATTTAAGGTTTAGAAATGAATTAACTATTACTGTCGGTGCAGGTTTATCAGCAAGTACCTTTATAAACACTGACAATGGTTGGACAGAAGTTTACATAACAGCAGGCAGTGATGACATATCATTTGCTTTAACGTAGGTATAAATTATGGCACATTACGCAATATTAAACGAACAGAACGAAGTAATAGAAGTTATTGTTGGTAAAGATGAAACTGATACAGAAACTTTACCTGATAATTTTAATAATTGGGAAGAATATTATTCAAATATAAAAAATAAAACTGTTAAAAGAACTTCATACAATACTAGAAATAACGAACATCTTAATGGTGGTACTGCATTTAGAGGAAATTATGCACAAATAGGTGGTTCTTATGATAGTGAAAGTGATATATTTTACCCACCAAAACCATTTAGCAGTTTTGTAAAAGATGCAACTATTGCTGATTGGGTAGGTTCAGTAGAAAAACCTGATGGCGATTATTGGTGGAATGAAGAAACAGAAGCATGGGAAGAATATCCTGCACCACCGACAGAATAAATATTAACTGTTAAGATTAAGGAATGAACATAACAGTCATTCCAAAAAATAAAAAATACGAAAAACTTTTAGAATTATATCCACCTGTATTATCTAATCAATTATTACCTAAGTGGTATAAAAACTTCCCTAAATCAAATGAACTTAACACATTAATTAATTCAGTCACTAGCGTAGATAACTCTTTTGGCGCAAAACAATGCCCTGCTATTCAAGACACTTTAGTAAGTGGGATAATTATACCAATGTGGTCTGATTTTGCTTTTAAAACTATTTATGAAAATAATATTGCTGTACAACAAGTTTGGAAGTACAGTCTTGCAGAAGCTTTAGACGATAAGATTACAGAACATATAGGTCAACACAACATACCACAAACTTATGGTATGGATATTAAAAGAACTTTAAATAATTTAACATTAAAGTTTCATTACCCTTTTAAAATAATTGCACCTAATGGTTATAGTATATTTTTTACTGACCCTTTTTACCACTTTAGAGATGACATAAGGTGTTTGAATGGCATTGTTGAAATAGATAAACATGGTGTATTTGAGTTCCCATTTTCAATAGAAAAAGAAGAATTTTTAATTAAGGCAGGAACGCCTTTAATACATGGTTTAATTTACAAAAGGTCAGATAATATACAAATTAAAACAAGAATTGGCACACAAAAAGAGTATCAACAAATTAATGACGATATTTTCATAAACAATTTGATGAATATTAGTTATAAAAAAAGATGGGATTTGTTTAATGAGTAACATAGTTTTTGGAACTTACAACGATATTCTATTTAACGAAAAAAGTTTAATGCCACAACCTTTAAAAAATTTTATACCTGATTGGTACAAAAACATTACATTTGAAGAAGATAACAATAGTAATTTTAATTATATAAAATATTTAAAAAATGTTAAAAGTTGCCCAAGTTTTATTGATATTTTTAAATTCGGATATGTTATTCCTGCACCTGTTGATTACTTAATAAAAGTTAATAGTGACAATACTTACGAATGGAATACACCAATGGTTTTTGAAACTGAACATGGTTTACCTGCTATTCAAGACCATAATGATTTGCAATTAATTAAACATTTACCAAATAATGAATTTAAAATGGTACTAAAGATTAATTTGCCTTTAAAAGTATTTACACCAAAAGGTTATTCCTGTTATCAATTACCAACACCTTATACTTATAACGAATATTGGGAAAGTGCTTTTGGTATGTTAAGAACAGACAAGTTACACCCTGTTAATATACAAATATTAATAAAAAATTATGGCGAATTTATAATTAAACAAGGAACACCTTTAGCTGTTTATTTGCCTTACAAAAGAGATAATTTAAAATTAAAATATGTAAACTTAAAAGAAAACAAAAAATTTAGAATATTAGATAGAAGTAAATATTTAAAACAATATGGCACATTTAAAAATGGAATAAAAAATTATTATGAAGATTAAAGTTAGACCTTTAAGAAAAGAATATGAAAAATTTTTAGAATTATATCCACCTATTGTTGCTAACAAAGCACTACCTGAATGGTATAAAAAAATGAAAATAGGCACTCATTATGGTTCGTTTTCAGGTGAAAGTATATTAACTGCTAAAAATTGTCCTGCTATTCAAGATATTGTTACAACAGGGTTTATTATACCAATTTGGGCAAACTTTTATTTTCAAACTGAATATACAGAAGATGGCACAAAAATATTACAAAAATGGGATATAACATCAAGAATACAAGAAAATGACGCAGTTACAGAGTTTGTAAATAAACATGGTATTGAACAGACTTATGGAATGGATTTAGGTAAAAACGTTAATAATGATGTTTTAAAAATGAAATTGCCTTATTATTTTGACATACCTGATGGGTATAACATACTTTATACCGACCCTTACTACCATTTTAGAAAAGATATTAGATGTTTAAGTGGAATTGTTGAGGGTGACAAATGGGGTTACATTCAATTAGTGTTTGAAGTATTAAAAGATAATTTTGAAATTAAAGCAGGCATGCCTTTAGTACACGCTTTAATTTATAAAAGAGAAGATGAAAAATTAATATTAGATATACAAAAAGGCACAGAAGAAGAATATAATAAAGTAAGAGATGATTTTGTAGAATTATTTACAACTAGAAAAACATATAAAACTAAAAATGAAAAAAATTAAATTTAACGCTATAGGTAAATACGCTTTTAAAATACAAGATAAACCTGTATCTGCAAAAGATAAATTACCTGAATGGTTTAAAAAATCACCTATGTTTTATCCTGAAAAAAATTTGAAAATAGGTAATGGTGCTTTAACTAATCAAACTTTTAGAAAATGTGTACCTATGTTAGATGCTTTTAGTATTGGTTATGTTGTAGAACTTGAAGCAGATATAAACGTTGAAGAAATGAACGAAAAAGAATTTAATTTAACTTGGAAAATGGATAATGATTTATTTGAATTACATGGTAACACTACTCATTTAATGGAAACACCAAGTGGTTATTATGAACAAGTAATTAAATATAATTGGTTAGTTGTTCCTGAAACACCAAAAGGTTACTCTTTATTAGTTATACCTGCTTTAGCTTATCCTGACAACGTTTTTCAAGCTGTACCTGCTGTTATTGATAGTGACGAATATTTATTTAATTTTTCATTACCTGTATGGTTAAAAAAAGGTTTCACAGGCATAGTAGAAAAAGGAACACCTATAGCGCAGATAATACCTTTTAAAAGAGATAATTGGGAAAGTAGTTATAACATGATAGATGATTACGAATACAAATTACATCAACAAAAATCACACAATACAACAATAGTAAATAATTATTTTAAATATTTTTGGAAACGTAAGAAGTTTAAATAACATGATATAATCTCCAACATGGATTATTTGATTGGGTTTTTATTAGGTTATTTTTTTAAAGAAGCTTATCAACTTATTAAAAGAATAAGCGATTACGATTGGGAAAATCGTAATTATTATAGTAAAGCTTATAACTGGTCGGATTACGACTATATTGATTTAGAGAATTTAAAAGAAGATGATTTACCATGATATGCGGATTATGTACAGGAATGTGTAGCACATGTCCATTAGGCGGCGGTAAAAACTAATGTGCTTTAGTGATGTAAAAGAAGATGGTTCAACTGTCCAGATTTGCAACTGCAAACATGGAAGTGGAAATTGTAACGACAATGAATAATTCAGACCAAAATTACACACAAAAAGAAATGACTGCAAAGATTATGATGGACATAGAAAAAATTTTTAATAAATTAGATGAGCTTCAAAAAGATATAAATACAAGACCTACTAGAGCGGAGATATATGGATGGATAATCGCGGGAATATCCATCGCAACACTTGTAAACGTTTTGATGTAGGAGAACAAATTGGCAACGCTAAAGATAGACACCAAGACTTTAGCACCTATTATTTTTTCGGCGATGATAGGCGCTTTTGGATGGGTCTTTAATTCAATAGAAGAAATTAAATCACACCAAAGGGCATGTGATGCTATGGTCATAGAAATGAATAGCGAACTAGACATGTTAGAGAGTAACTTTACTGAATTGTTATTTAAGTTAAATGGATGAAATATTTACTAAGTATTGTGAAAACTGCTTAGAACCATTCTGGGATGACATAGATTCAGATATATGTCACAAATGTTTGGACTTTACTTAACATATATTAAACTTGTAACATGGCAACACCAGACCGCGTAAAAGCACAAATGAAAAAAAATAACCTTAAAGGTGTTAATAAACCCAAAAGAACACCTAATCATAAAACTAAATCACATGTTGTTATGGCTAAAGAAGGTAGCAAATATAAATTAATTAGATATGGTCAACAAGGTGTAAAAGGCGCTGGTAAAAACCCTTCTAGTAAATCACAAAAAGCACGTAAAGCTTCTTTTAAAAAAAGGCATGCTAAGAATATAGCTAAAGGCAAAATGTCTGCTGCTTGGTGGGCAAATGAAACTAAGTGGTAATACAATATTTAGTAGATAAACTAGAATCCTACACTACATCTGGTATCATAATGATTAATGTATGACATCATTAGTAGAGAACGTGCAGGTCTTTTAGACCCTAAAAAAAGCACATCAATTAATGAGTCGTATGTTAAAGGACTAACAGTCCACTATACAGGCGCTGCGGTAAGTCCATCTATGAAAGACATAGATGATGTATTTAATTACCTTAAAGCAATTCAAAAAGACCACATGGGTAGAAACAAATGGGATGATATAGGTTATTCTTTTGCTATATCTAATGTATCTGATGAAATTATCGAACTAAGGGGTTTTGGTAAATATTCAGCACATAGCGGTAGAACACAAATAAATAAAACATTTGTAAGTGTTGTATGGCTAGGTGGAATAGCAGATTACCCAAACGCTAATGCTAAAAAAGCATTAGAACGTTTAGTAGATATTATGGAAGAACGCTATAACAAAAAGATTATGGTAACTGGACATAAAGACCACAAACCAACACAATGTTGCGGAACTCCGATGTATGAGTGGATTCATAGTGATAAACCAAAATGGAAGCAACCGAAAAAGGCGGTAAAAAAATGGTCGAAGGTCAGAAAGAAATACAAAATTCTTTAGATGATTTTGTTAAAGCTAAAGAATCTGAAGTAATCTGGAAAACTCCAGAAGGCGCGAAACAACTACAAGCAGTTGTTGATTATAAAAAAGCAAATCCTAATGTTTCAATAAGAACATTATGCGAGTATCTTAAAAAAGAAAAAGGGTGGACATATTCACAAAGATATATATTTGACTTAATTGTCGAAAGATTAGAAGGTCAAAATGTCGCTTGATGATTTCGTAGTAGAAGCTGAACAAAATTTAAAGGTCGAAGAACTAAAAAAAACTATATCACGATTGCATCAACAACTTGATAAAGAAAGAGATAAGACCGCAACTTTAGAACTTGCAGTTACTAATGCAGTTAAAGATGCAATAGCTGATATTGATATACCTAAAGTAAAAGCACCTAAAAAAGACACCAGAAAAAAAGGCGAGGAAGTTGCAGTAGCAGTTTTGTCGGACTGGCAGTTAGGTAAAATTACTAAAAGTT
>Ga0222719_10000511_pt1 | contig 38802 bp, 70 predicted proteins | sample C33_34DmetaG_FD_165039 | JGI IMG/M metagenome (GOLD analysis project Ga0222719, IMG submission 165039) | Estuarine water microbial communities from San Francisco Bay, California, United States - C33_34D | ecosystem: Environmental > Aquatic > Marine > Unclassified | place: USA: California... | reverse complement strand
TATAAATAAAAAACATACAATAACTGTAGTTAATCTATCCATATCAACCCATTTTAAGAGCAATATGAATTAAAATGAAAAGAATACCACCTGTCATACCAATCATAATTCTTTCTAATCGTGTTAGTCTAGCACAGATAGACTCATATCTTTCTTTACATATAGCTTCATGCGTATTGAGTCTAGCTTCGGTGTGATCCATTTCCATCATTGTCCTTTCTTTTTGGTGCGTTGTATAAGTTTATAGGCGGTAAGTTTAAATCGTGCCATATCATAATCCTAAAATATCATTTAGATAATTTGCACCTTGATTTTTTGCTTCTTCTTTCTCTTGTCTTTCTTGTAATGAATACATCTCACTACCTAGAGACGGAGAAGTTACTTCCCTTTGTCCTGCTTGTAAAAGAATGTTCATGACACCACCAATATATGCAGGTGTATCTTTTGGTACTTTTTGCAACTCTTTTAGTTGGTCTAGTTTTTTAGGATCTAATACAAGATTAGTAAACTGATCAAGATTATCTCTAAATTTTTTCTCTTTTAATGCTCTTATAAATGTTTTTGCAGGTTGTGCAAAATCAATATCTGCAATATCCCAACCAGATTTTTTAAACTCTGCTATCATTTCTGTGTTAAATGCAGTACCAGAGTCTACCTTTTTAACCTTACCTGCATACTCTAAGACTGTAGATAGCTCAACTAACGTTTGATATTGTTCTGGACTTAATGCAGCTTTTAATGTTCTTTGACTTTTTTGATCACCTAATAATAAGTTTCTCCAAGATAATCCTGCGTCTATTGGTGCGTCTTTTTGCGCTCTAAACTGTTTACTTGCAGTTTCCCAGTTTCTTTGCAACCAACCTCGTGTTACTTCGTTCCATGCTTCTGGATTAACTTTCTCCATTTGTTCTTTTGCGTACTTAATAGATATAGGATCTGAGTCTTTAAACAACTTATCTATAAACTTATCCCTGTCATAACCTTTCATACGTTTGACAATATCACCTACTTTTGACTCTTCTAGTTCGTCAATAGGTTTAGATAACTCTGCATATTTTGAATCTGCTTGTTTGTATAAATCATTATCTTGTCTTACTGCGTTTTTAAGATCGTTTCTAACTCCCTTAATCTCACCCTGAATAACAGAGTCAAGACCTACAACGTCTTCACTTCTTAAATATGTATCTAATTCCATTTTAAGTCTTTGTAACGCTTGTGGTCGATCATCTAATACACGAACATTTTCAACTACAGGCTTACCAAACTTATCTTTTATAGGGTTGCCATTAACATCAAGTTTTACTTGCTCTACGTTTCTGTAGAAGTCATTCTTTATTTTTTGCAATACTTGAGTTTCTCTACCTTTTGATATATCAATCATTGCGTCTAATTTCTTAACAATGTCTTTGGTATCTACAGGTTGTGCGTCTTTTAATGCTTCTGTATACAACGGTTCTGTTGCTTCTCTTCTTGCGTTTTTTAATTGTTCTTTTCTATTAGTAATAGTTTCAATACCTGTTTTACCACCCAAGTATGTTTCTTTTTGCACTGATATGCTATCAAGGTATTTATTAACTGCATCTTCTACTTTATCTCTTCTCATCTTATAAAACTTGTCAAACTGCTTAGATGTTTGTGTAGCTTGAGATGCGACAAATTGTTTTGCTTTTAAAGATGATAAGTCTGTCGCTTCTGCAGTAGTTAATGGTACGTCATATTTTTTTGACATCTTTAGAATATTCAATAAGTCTTTTTCGTTTAACTCATCAATATCTCTTACAAGACTAGACCCTTTATAAGCTTTATATGCAGTTGGTAATAACTCCCCACCTGCACCAAGCACAAAAGATGCACCAGTTCTAAATCTATCTTTAGTTTCAGAATCTGCTAATTCTCTACCCCACGCTTGTCGACCTTCTTCTAATAGTGCAGAAGAAGTTCCTGTAAACGCAGACGCACCAAATGGCCCAAATCGAGAACCAATTGCCCCTGCAAAAACATCTCCAATACCTTGTGCAATGTCTGGTGCATAATAACCTGCTTGGTTTACTGCAGGATAGAATTTACCATCATCACCTTTATATGCGATATTCCCCTCCGATGTAATAACAAACCTTGTTACAGGTAACCCAGTTCTTTTAGATAAGTAACTAATTGCATCTTGTTTATTAATAGGCACACCTGCAAGAAATGATGATCCAAGTCCTTGTGTAAGTTCACCTGACTCTTCTTCTATCTTTGGCTCAGAGACTCTTTTACCAAAGTTTGCTTGTTCTACACTGCCAGAAGTTGCACTTTGTTTACGTCCTAGTTCTGGGTTGATTAAATCATCAAGATAATCTTGTGCCATTTATTTTCCTTTTTAGTATTGTGCTAAACCAAATTCTTGTGCAACTTGTCTTCTAATTGCGTTTTGTATATCTGGTCTATCTTCAATTTTTTCACCTTCAGGTAAAAGCTCTTTTTCTAACTCCATACCTCGTTCTTTAATAATCTTAGGCATATCATTAGTTGGATTACCAAATTCATCAATAATTGGAATATCTTCCATGCTAAAGTTTTTGTTTTTCGCAATGTACCTTGCACGAGCCTCTGACATTCTCAACACTTTCATTGTGTTTTTAAGTTTTGCTTCATAACGAACTGGGCCATCTTTTTCTGGGTCTGGAGTACCTTTTCTGATCCTTCTTTCTTCTTCACCAGTACCAATAGCCGCACCAGTAACTTCATTAATATATGCGTTAAGGTCTTGACCTGCTTGTTGTTTAAATTGTGTTGCACGAACAAACCATTGACCTTCTGGTGAGTTAGGATCTAATTGTCCAAGTTTATCTTTCTTAGCTAAAACTGCATAATTAATATCACCTTTGTATGTCAGGAATGATGGATCATATAAACTAGAAATTCTATTTAAACTAATTAGTCTTTCGCCACTTTCAAATAATTTAGTTTGTGCAAGATCACCACCTTTTTTCTCCACAGGAACACCACCCATTAATTGAGCATTTGTTTCTTTTGCAGTGTCTATGTCTTTTTGAATTTTTGCTTTTACATCTGGTGGTGCAAGATTAAATGTGTCATATCCTAATATTGCAGCTCTTGCATTTCTTTCAACACCATAATCAATAGGTTTTTGCTCTGTTCCTGAGATTGCAGATATTGTACCTTCTTTGTTCATTTGGTATTCAATAGTTAATGGTAGTTTACGTTTTAACTTCTCTTCCATAGATAACTGAACTGTACCTTGTGGTCTGTTTAACGCATCAAGTTTAGTAATAGTGTCAACAAACTTACCACCTTGATCTGGATACTGTAATGCAAAATCCATCAGTTTTTGTTGGTTGAGAATTTTTTGTTCTGGCGTTACTGTCACTTCTGTTGTTTGAGATGGTGCGTAACTAGGTGCAATTGCACGTTCACCGCCAGGGCCTACCTGATCTATTGGTTGATATGTAGATGTAGTGATAGTTTCTGCAGGAATAGTAGTATACATATTTGCAATTAGATTCTTACGATCTTTCTCACGTTGCTTGTCTAACGCCATCTGATCAAACTTCTCTTTCATAACAACATCACGCTCTAAACGGTCATATGGTGATTGTGCCATCTGCATACCTTGCATATAACTCTTTGCAAGATAAGGTAATGAACTTCCGTAATTTTGATTTTTAGGTTGTGCAATGTAACCTAATGCAGTTCCTAGTAATCCTTGAAATAAAGACTGTTTGTTTGCAAGATCTAATTGGTCTTTGTCAACAATACCTGATAGATATGTTGGAGTAGTTGCACCAAAGATGTTAGTGTTCTTTGGAATTAATTTATCTAATATTCCCATTACTTATCCTTATTGTCCAAAAAAGAGTTGACGTTTTCTTACATCATCAAGAAAACCACTAGGAACGTTTACATCTAACATACCCGTTTCTGTTTGATTTGTATTCAATGGTTTGCCTGGGTTGATTGGAGCAGGTCTGTCTATCATTTGTTGAGCTTGTTCTTGTGGAGTAAATGCGTCTGCACTCATAAGACCTAAACCAACTTTATCCATAGTAGACATATCATCAAATCCTGTATTCTTTGATATTTTGTCTAGTATTGATGGGCCATCATAACCACCTGCAGGTGTAATTGTATCAATTGCACGATCAAATCCAGTCATAGGTATTTGACCACCAGCAGATGAACCAATTAATGCAGGATTCATTGTGCTTCCTGCAACTTCTAATGCGTTATTACCAAATGCGTATGGACTTGCAGTTGCACCTGCGACACCTCCTGCAGTTGCACCACCTACTGCACCAGTAGTTGCACCACTTAATACTTGTCCACCTAATTGTGGAGTAGTTGCGTTTACTGCAGATGTTGTGCCTTCTAATAAACCGCCTTCTGCGCCACCAAATGCACCACCGGTAACACCCCCTAACAATGCACCTTTTACTGGATCACCTCCAGTTGCAAGAGATGTAGCTGCACCGATACCTGCACCTATTAAAACGTGTGCCATTACTTACCTCCTCCTGATGATGTAGTCGTTGATACTTGACCCATAGGCGCACCATAAGCTGCAGATAGATAAGATTGTAGTTTGGTGTATGGTAAGTTTTCACCAAATTCATATCTTGCAATATCTGCTTCAAGTGCTTGTCTTTGGTAATCTTCTGCAGTTTGCCCTACGTTCATTAATTGCTGTATATCTGCGTAGTCAGCCATTGCCATTTGTGGAGCATTTGCAATTGCACGTTCTTGTGCAGATCTTTCGTTTGCATAATTAGTATAAGCTAATTCACCTGCTTTGTTAATTAAAGAATCTGCAAGATTTTTAGATGCACGAGATTGTAAATCTGCCATTGCTCCTGATCCGTAACGACCTGCTTGTGAACTTTGTGACGCAATATTTTTTAATGCGTCTTGGAATTGCGTAGTAGCAACACCTGCAGCTCCTTGTAGTGCTTGACTGAAATATGGGTTCATACCTAAATTACCACCCTGTATTGTATTCTGCATTTGTTGTTGTGCAGCTGGTAGTAATGGAGAACCTGCCTGAGCTCTATTTTGTGCAGCCTGCAATGCAGATTTAGTTTGTGCAGATGGGTCTACATAAGTTTGATATGGGTAATATGTTGGAGTATCTGTTTGGTAAAGCGATTTTGCTTCTTGTAAGCCGTACTCAACGAATGGCCTAACAGTTGGGTCTAATTCATTAGACGTTTTTTGAGTTCCGCCTCCGCCACCGCCTTTAAATAATTGTCTGCCCATTTTACCATTGTCAATGGATTGGTTACCATCTAACTCTGGGAAATAATCGTGTATCATAATTTTAACTCCATTAACGTATATTGAGGTTCTAATTTAAACTTCTTTCGCCATAATCTGACGATGCCTTCTTTTGCAGTAGAACCTTGAACTTTAGTCCCACCGTTATTTTTTACCCATGTCAAGAATTGATCCCAACATTTTTGATTTGTAATACCACCGATATATGTAATATATGCAACTCTGTCATTAGGATAGTTTATCCATTGGACAGTAAATGCACATTCACATTTATCACCATTCATAACAAGCAGTAATACAGAACTACCTTGTGCTACGAATTGTCTTAACTGATCTATAGTAAATTCACCATTACCGGTTTCTATAGCTCTTTGTAAATGTTTTTCAGCAAGATGCCAGAATTGATGTATATGTGTTGTAGGTACTATGAATAGGTTAGTTTCCATTATAAGTAATTAAAGTTAATTACAATCCTAGCCTTTTCATCTGTATGTGTAGTTGCTGTGTGTTTTTCTTTAGATGGAAATATGACCATTCTATTTGCAACACTTTCTACTTCATCTCCGTCTTCAAATACAGTTTTACCATTATTGGTATTTAGATACCATACTGCTGTATTGCATTTGAACAACGAGTCTGTATGAAAATCACCTAACCGAATACTATCTTCTCTACCTGTTAGATTTGCTTTAATTCTTATAAGTGCGTTGACTTGCAACTTATCTAAAAAAGGTTTTAGTTCTTTAAAATGTGGACTATTAGGATTGTGGTTATTATAAAATATATGCGTAAATTGAAAAAAATTGTCATTTGCATACTCTTTACCATTCTGATAAAACCAAGAAAAGTATGGATTGTCAGTAAACAACATCTTCATGGCTTCAAAATCACCATGATCTAGAAAATTATCTATTATTGTTTTGTTTGCCATTCCAAGTATAGTTGGTATTCATCAGGGTCATCATTAACATTGAACATATAAGAAGTTCCATTAGTCATATTTTTAGTAATGACTAATTCACCGTCTTTGTTTTCTCTTGTAAAATACTGTACAATATTATCCATAACCTACCCTATTATAACATACATAAACTGCAAATCGTTTACATGACCACCGCCATGATTCCTATGTGTAATTGTAAAACTACCTTTATTTCTTGTGCTAACATACATATAAGGAACTTCTACGGCTGCATGGTCAGTTAAAGGCATAAACAATATAAATGAATTAAAACCTGCTCGTTCATCATTAATTGTTGTAGAAGTTGCACTATCGTTTAACTCCATTTCGCCTGTGTTATTAGTTTTACCACTTAGTATTTGATTTGTGATTTCTGCAATTTCACGAGTATCTGCATACTGTGGTTGTAATCGTCTATATCTACTAACACCCATTATCTGTTACCTTGTGTTTTAACATCAACATCAATGCTTATTGCATTAGTCCAGTTACCTGTAGGTTGTATTTTAAATCTGTGATAACGACCTGCACTTCTAAAGTTTGCACGACCTTCTTGTGTTGTAGATACTAAAGATCCAAACTGAATGTTGTCATTTAACTCTCTTCTAGATGCAACTGCAATATCTGCAGAACCATTGTCAATTTGTGGCCTAATTAAACTTACTACTGAGTTGTATCCAGTTTCTATATCAGATGTAATAATTTCTGAGTTATATGTGTTTCCTGTAAATGTTACAATACGATCATCTTTTGCACCTGCAAATAAGAACTTACCACCAACCCATAGTCGATCATCTAGTGATGCAGGTATAGATTCGATGTTTGGGTATAATATTGCCAATCCTTCTAATGTTGTACCAGATGTAGCTGCATTACCTACTACTGTAGTATCTGTATCTACTCTAGACCATTTGTTCATTTTAAAGTTATATACCAGAATACTACGACCACCGTCCACATTAGCATAGTTCCATACCACTAATTTCTTAATAGGATCTATAGCTGCAGACATAGTATCTAAATCTGTAAGGTCACAGTCATTAAAGAAATATCTATCTACTTTCTCAACACCAATACCAGTCACAGTGTTGCCATCGCACATATAAAAACCATCGTCTGCAAGAAAGAATGATGTTGCGCCATACTGTGCAATACTATTACCTGCAAAACAACCTAATCCTCTTGAAATTACATCGAACTGGAAAAATAAAGGCGATCCTACATATGTCATTCTGGCTATAGATTTCTCTAGGAAAACTAAACCAAATTCTCCACCTGTCAAACCAGTAATATTTCCGCCATCAGCAATAAGCTGATAATCTGATTGAGACGTAGTTCCTGAGACCCAATTTGTCTCATCGTTTATGTCGCTCCATTGAACTTTTGATGGTTCTGAGCTTCCTATGTTAGCTGCAACCACAAAGTCTCTAACAACTGTAACATATTTAGCAGTTGGTGCAGATGCAGATAAATCTGCAAAAGCAGAAGATGTGCCTATTGTCCATGCTTGTATAGGTTGTGAATTATTTGTCGCTAATACAGTATTACCAAATTGTGTGTATTTCCAGTAATGAACACTAGAGTATCCACCTGTTTTAGACACATCAATCATATTTAGGTTTGTAGAATCAAACTGAAATAATTTAGTTTCACCACCTGCGAACAATTTAACTTCGTCACCAAACTTACCTACAAATACAGAGTTTAAGTTTTCACTAGCTGCATTAGAGTAGTTTTCTGAACTATTAAAAGGTGCATAGCCAATAGATACTGGGTATACATTTTTAGCTTCTAATAACTGTCCTGCAATTGCTGGTTGATCTGGCAACCATTCCTGAAATTGTAGCCTTGTATTTGCCATTAACTATATACCTCACCTGCTGTTACATCTGCTGTTAGTGTTGTGGGAAATGATCTTGTTTCACCCCAAATTAGTCTTACTGCACCTTGATAACCAGAAGCTGCACTATATGAGTCGTGACCTCCGCCACCACCTCCGTATGAACCACCTAGTCCACAAGTTCCTGTATTACAGTCATGTGTGCCACCTCGACCACCACCTGATCCTCCGTATCCTCCACCTGCGTATGCACCTACATTTGCACCTGATGCACCTTCACCGTATAGACCTACACCTCCACCACCGCCACCACGATAGTTAGAAGCTGCACCGTTACCACCTGCGCCACCAGTTTGAGAACCACCGTTACCATCATAACCACCTGCTCCTCCACCACCTCCTGCAGTAGAAGCATCTCGACCTGCTTGTGTAGATCCGTTACCACCGCCATCACCGTTGTATGTACCACCTACCATAGTGTCCCAAGGAGATGAAAAACCACCAAATGTAGTTAGACCTGAATCACCACCACCACCTCGAACAACAATGTTACCTTCGAAACATACACCTGTAATACTTGTATTACCATAGTTTTGGAATGTCTTAGAGTAAGTGAATGTGTTTGCGTCAACCACAGTAATCGTAAATGTACCGTTAATTTCTCTAAATGAGCAATCTACACTAACTGTATCACCTGTAGTAAAACTATGATTGTTGTTAGTATTGATAGTAACTACATTAGAACTAACTGAAAATGATGAAATAGTAAAAGCATCTGTAGTAATAAATAAACTACCTACACCATCAACAATACTGTTTGGACTGCCACCTATGCCTACATATACATAATATGTTTGACCTGCAGTGACTGCGATGTTGTTTTTCCAACCAAGACCTCCACCGCCTCCACCGTTACCACCATCACCAGATCCTGCACCTCCTCCGCCACCTCCAACACATACTGCGTGTACAGAATTAACTTTAGAAGGACAAGTCCATGAATGTAGTCCAGTTGTAGTAAATGCTTGTTGACCTCTAAGATCAAAGTTTCTACCATAAAAGTTAGAGAATGATACTGATCCAGTTGCTCTTTGTGCTAAACTGCGTGATACAGAATCACCAACAGATATAGTAGTTAATGATGCGTTTTTTAGTTCTAGGTTTACATCATTAAGGCTGATTGTTCCACTAGCCTGTAATGTCATATTACTTCTCCTCGCAAGAACAATGTTCTACAGCTTTATGTGCTTCTAACTCTTTCTCTAAATGTTTAACCTTTGTACTTAATTCTTTGATGCCTTCTACTAATAATGGAACTAATCTTGCATAGTCTACAGTAAGATATTGTTCATCTATTGGAGCAGGTGAAATAACTTCAGGCATAATTGCATTGACTTCTTGTGCAGATACACCGACTTCTTTTTTAGGTTCATATCCTAATGCTTGTGCAGTTGCGTTAGCACTATAATAGAATCCATTTAATGTATTAATTTTTTTAAGAGCTTCTGTAATGTTGCCATGCTTTGTTTTTAATCTGTCATCTGAATAATATGCAGTAATGTTTCCTGTTGCACGAATCTCACCAGTTGTTCCTGATGCAGTTGTGCCTATACCTAATGAATCAAATTGTGCATCACTGGTTGTATCTAAACCTAGTGATGTTACCAATGCAGATATACTGGTTACGCCTGTACCACCTTGTGCAGTTGATAATGCAGTTGTTAGTCCAGTTAAAGATGTAATGTCGGAGTTAGCACCAGACTTTGCAGCTCCAAGATTTGTTCGTGCAGTAGTTGCATTTTCTGCACCTGTACCACCAGATGCAATTGCTAATGAGTTGCCTGTAACAGTTCCTGCTTGAAAGTCTTTTAAATGAGCCATTACCTCACGAATAGCATTATTAATCCCAGAAGGCGTACAGCCTTCATTAATATTGATACCGTCTATATCAGTATTGCTGCTAGCAGTAGAATTATATTCTGAGAGCTTTGTTTTTGCCATGTATTATCCTTGTCTTAACCATGTGTTTGATTCAGGTGGATCTTCCACCCATATTTCACTACCTGTAGATGAATCTGTCCAAGTTTCAGTTCCTGTAGAACTATCACCCCATTCTTCACCTAATACTATACCTGATGCAGTTATTGTCCCATTACCTTCTGTATCAGCATTTGCCCACCATACTGCACTTGGTAATGCTACTACTGTTCCTGTTGCATGAACCTGACCATCACCAGAATAGATTAAACCGCCTAATGCACTAGCACTTCCTTGTCCATTGATTGATCCTGCATATGTTCTAACCCTTGTTCCGTCAGTAGTAACTGAAACATTACTAAATATTGCTCCTGATGCAAATGCCAGTGATAAACCATCAGTTCTTACAAATGCAGTACCATTAATAGAAGCATTATGATCTCTGATCCTGATGTATGTAACATCTGCATTTCCAACACCATTAATATTACCGTTAGATGTTCTGACTCTAATTGCATTAGACGATACAAGACCGTTTGCAGATATTGAGCCATCAAATGTTCTAATTCTATTATATGATGCAGTTGTAGATGCTATTGCATTTACATTACCTACACCAAATTTTGTAGAACTACCTAGTGATGATAAAGGTGCTTGTGAAAATGAGGCTAATCCAAACATTATTCAGTTACTAATGTCCAGTTTTGGTTTTCTTCATTCCATAGATACATTTGACCGTCATCAGGCATTGCAACTGGTGCTTCCCATAAACAAGTATCTTCATTTAATGTCCATGACTCAAAAGGTTTTGGAGGAATAAAAGCATCTCTGATATGGTCATATGTAAAACCAATACCTGCATAATTTTTTCTTAATGCTTTAGATTGATCTTCAGATAAAATTCTTGTTCCATCTTCTTGCATTGTGTAATGATTTCCACCCATTGTATTGTAAGATGTTTGTATCCATTCACCTGCTGAATCATCAACAAATGTTTCAAAAAATTCTGGTTCTGCAACTATAACTTCAGCAACAATACCATCTTGAACTTTTGCAAAATGCGACATACTAATTTTCCTCTATAATATATTTATCTAAAATTTCTTTAATTGTTTGTTGTCTTATATACTCATCTCTTATTTGTTGAGATGAAGGTTTTTCAACTTCGTTATTATCATTCCATTCAACAATATCAAAATTACCATTTTCAGTGCTGACTGAATACAAACAATTTGGACATAATGTCTCCATAACAGTGTCTATTCCAAACCTATATTCACCATCAATATAATATAAATTTAGTAAATCTTTAATGTCCATTATGCGGTATAAGAACCTGAGCCTCTAAATTTTAATATCGTATTAGAACCTGATGTTGTAACAGTAACAGTTCCTGTATATGTTCCTGAATAACTTGCAGTTGGTATAGAAAGTATTACCACACCAGAGCCACCGCTATTGCTTGGTACTGTTGCTCCACCATTAAATCCAAAACCACCGCCACCTGCACCCAAGTTTGCACTAGGAGTAGCAGGTTGAACTCCATGAACATTTTCACCTGCTGTTCCACCACCAGTGCTTCCTGCTCCTGCAGGGTAATTATAACGAGTACCACCACCGCCTCCACCAGCATAATAAACAGTAGAGCCTGTAATAGAAGAAGCAGCTCCTGTTCCACCAGCACCACCGCCACCTGTAGTTGGTGCAGCTGCTCCACCTACGGCAGAAGCTCCTCCGCCACCACCACAGTTATTGTTTTGCAGTGGGCTTGTTCCACCTCTATTTCCTTGTCCTGAAGTTCCTGCTCCATAAGTGGCTCCAGCACCACAACCAGAACCGCCTCCAGAACCCCCACTTGAACCTGTTCCTGAATAAAATGCCATTCCACCACCAATACAGGTTAATCCAAATCCAGTTGTATTTCCACCTCTTGTTGTAGATGTTCCATAAGCACCACCTCCGACTGTAAAACTATATGTAGTACCCAATGTGAGTAATTGTGTTCCTGTTCGTAAACCACCTGCACCACCACCGCCAGTCATATTTACAGGAGAACCACCTCCACCTCCACCACAACCACCACCTGCAATCATTAGGTAACTAACAGTATAGTTAATATTATTTACTGTAATGCTAAATGCTCTATCTGTTGTATTGCCTACATTATCTGTTGCTGTAATTGTAAAGTTATAAACTGTATTAGATGTTACAGATGGAGCAGTTCCTGTGATTGCACCTGTTGATGTATTTAATGTAACCCCACTTGGTAATGCACCTGCTGTTACTGTATACGATGCAATAGAACCATCATCTGTTGCTGTTACAGATGTGCTTACTGCAGAACCTTCATTAACTGTTGATAATGTTCCAGATGCTGTTGACCATACAGGAGCAGCACCCATTGTAATTGCATCTAATGATTCATCACTACCTGAATCTTGAACAATTTTTACTGATACTGGAGATTCTGTTAGATCGTAATTTTCTGGAGTATCTGCAGTTATTTGGTTTGAGTTTATAAATGATATATTTGTGCCATTTGCATAACTTCCGCCAGTTTTCTTAAATTGTACTACTGCACCTGAACTAAAATAATTACCATTAATTGTAATAGTAGTTCCAGATTCACCATCAAAGTCAGTAGGTGATACAGATGTAATTTCTGGAGCAGGAGAATAACCTTCTCTCCATACTGTTCCATTATATTGCTCTAAAATGTTCTTATCGGTATTAAATCTCAACATACCAGTTGATGGACTTGATGGTCTTTCTGCAGTAGTGCCAGAAGGTACAGTAACCCCACCAGTACCAGTAATGACTACTTCATCTTGTATTTTATCAATACCTGTTGTGCCGTTAATTATTGTTGCCATACTTTATCCTGTGTAAGTGCCTGATGAATTAAATGTAAGAATAGTGTCTGATCCGCTTGTAGTTACAGATGCACCTGACTGTGTTCCTGAGTAACTTGCAGTAGGTATACGAAGAATAACTACACCTGAACCACCTGCACCTGCAGCTCCTGCAGAACTGTGTCTACCACCTCCACCACCACCAGTGTTTGCTCCACCGCTTTCAGAGCCTAAAGCATTATTGCCGTTACCATTACCACCACCGCCTGCACCACCATAACCAGCAGGCCCAGTTTGTCCAGAACCACCACCACCACCAGCACGAGTTACAGATGATCCACTAATAGATGATGCTTGTCCTGCACCACCATTACCTGCAGAAGAACCTGAACCATTGTTACCTACTGCACCTGCACCACCGCCTCCACCAGTTCCCCAGTTTGCGTTGTTTGCACCACCTGCGTAACCTTGACCAGATGTTCCTGCACCTCCTGCAGGGCTTAATGTTCCAGAAGCTGCAGATCCACCAGAGCCAGAACCTCCTGCAAAACCTGCTCCTTGTGATGCACCGCCTCGTCCACCTGCACCACCTATTGATGTGATTGTGGATATACCTGAACCAGATATAGATGAATTTGCACCACTATTACCATTTGCGTTTCCTACTGCAGCTCCACCACCTCCTACAGTAATTGTATAAACAGTGCTAGGTGTAAATTGTAATGCAGACTCTACTGCACCACCTCCACCTGATATATTTCCTGTTCCATAAGATGTTCTATACCCCCCTGCACCTGCACCAGACCCTGCATGAGCACCACCAGAACCACCACCTGCAACAACTAAAAAATCTACATTGTACGGAGCAGAAGCATTAAAATTGATCCAACTTCCAGAACCGTTATCGTACCATTCAGGAGAACCTGTAGTTGTGTTATGTCTGATCATTCCAGATGCAGGACTTGCAGGTCTTTGTGCAGTAGTTCCTGCAGGTAGGTCAAAGTATCCAGTAGATGTATTTACTTGATCTGATACTTGTGTTGGTGTTACTGATATTGCACCAACTTCTGTGTCTACATAAGACTGTGTTGCGACTGGATTTCCATTATGTTGAAATGTGCCAGTAAAGTTTGCAACTGAATCATTATATTTAGCAATATTTGCATCATGTGCTTGAACTGTTGTTCCAATATCATTATCAGATAATACATTACCACCTGATGTAGATAGATTATATGTCGTTGATCCTGCAATAGCAGGGACAGTTATATCTACCTCACCTGATGTATCGCCTTTAATCGTAATCTTTGCCATTATTCTGCTTCCTCTGGTGTGTTACCTTCTGCTACCCATTCTAGATATTCTTGGTAGTCTGTATTAGCTTCGTCTAGTGGTATACATACAATTCGCCCTTCTGTAATTTTGTTAATAGAGCCAGTTGTATTGGTAATTGGATTGTTTACTAATTTATATCTTATTGTCATATTATAACTCCGCACTAAATGCTACATAAGAAGAAGCGTTTTGAGATGTTATCATACCAGCTTGACCTTGTGTTGGTGATACATTGGTGTTTGCAAAAAGACCTACTGCTTCACTGTGAGTTTCAGACCACAAATTAAAGTTATCAAAAGAATCCGCAATATTATTACCTAAATATAAATAATAGTTTAATCCTGTAGTATGGTCTAAAGAAGGTGTTGCTCTCATAGAAATTTTTAGATTTGCAAAAGTATAAATAGTAGTGCCTGTAAAAGCTGCACTAACACCAATTCCTTTTGAAGCTCCTTCTAAATATTTATAATAATACCTCTGACATCTTGCTAACTCCATATCATAAGGTCTGTGTTCAAATGGTGTAGCTGTGTCACCTACTTCTAGTTGGACACCTGTGATGTAGAATGTAGCACCAGCATTGTTTATAAAATCTGTTTGGTTTGTTGTTCTAAAATCATTCGCTCCCACCCATGTATTAGCAGTTGCGTTATAATCAGAACCAGAACCTAAATCAAACTGTATTCTTAATCCAATACCATTTGTAGTTAACCATGTTCCAGAAGTGTCACCAGTAAGAGTAATAGATTTTTGTTCCCATGTGTCAGCAGAAGAAATTGAGTATTCTGCAACGTAAGCTCTATCAGCAGCACTATTAATAAAAGCAGCACAATAAGTACCAGTCACACTAGAGCGAACCCAAAATGATAATGTCATCGTTTTAGCAGCTGATGTACCAAGTCCTAATTGATACAGTGTATTACCTTCTAATCTATACTGCATATTAGCAACTTGTGATGATGTTGCAGAAGCTGCTGAACCAACTGTCCATACAACTGAATTAGTAAAATTATCAGGAGCAGTAGTTGATTGTTGAGCTGTAAAAGAACCACTAGAAGTAAATACATTTCTTAATCTGTCTACAGCGTATGAATTATTAGAACTAACACTCGCTCCAGCATTCCTTTGGTCAATCCTCATATCACCATTGATGATAAGATTGCGTACACCTAAAGCATTCTGTGTTGCTACTTGATTACCGCTTGTTTGTAATGTTCCAGTAAAGTTTGCAGTAGTGTCGTTGTATTTTGCAGTATTCGCATCATATGATTGAACATCTGTTCCTATTTCTAATCCTAATGCAGCTCTTGCATCACTTGCAGTAGATTGACCTGTTCCGCCATCTGCGATTGGTAAAGTTCCTGTTAAAGATAAACCACTAGATGTAATAGTTGCAATGGTAGAACCATCTGCTTGTAATTCTATTTCACCACTAGAATCACCTGTGACCTCTATGCCACCTGATCCAGTTGTAATTGCATTAATCTTACTTGTCATAATAATCCTATAATACTAACCATCTTTGACCTGCTGGCACAGACACAGTTACTCCTGTGTCGACCACCACTGGGCCAACTGATAATAAATTATGACCACTAGGGCCAGTATAGTTAGATGTAATTGTTGAGTTATGAGCAATGATCCCATTGTTTGCTTCTAAGTGAGGTGCAGATACGACTTGTTCTGAACTGTTCTGTATTGCGGCTCTTTCTGCAGGATATGTAACAAATACATCACTTAATCCTGATAAATTAATTTTGCTACCAGAGTTAGAAGACTCTAATACAGTATCTCTAGATAAAGTAGTACCACTTGCAGTATATGTACCAATACCAACTTCCCAGTCTGTTTGGTTGACTATAGTGTAATAAGTTGTATTACCGTCACCAATTGCACTAAAAGACTGAAAACCGTCAGAAGCACCATCTAGTGTTACTGTGCCAGTTCCGGTAGTGTTTGTGGTCTCTTTTACTCTGTCTTTAATGACAAATGCCATTGTTTATCCTTTATCGTTTAACGTTAAACGTTATGCTAATGTTACTGTTAAGTTGCCTGTAGCGATCTTAAAAATGTCACCAGAATCAATAGTCTTAGGCACATCAAGCGGAGTATGGAATAATAAATTACCGCTAGTTAATGCGTCATATAGACCTATGTGCGTGATTGTACCTTGAGACGCAGTTGCTTGTGGGAATTCAACATCTGCTGAGTTACTTGTTACACCGTTAGAAGGCGCACTAAATGTTACTGATGTTCTTGCATATGAACCTGTAGATACTTCAGAGCCAGTATCAGCATCTGTGGGATCTGTGGTGAATAATGCTACATAGACCGTTGTAGGACTTGTATAAGTTGTTGCTCTGAGAACTGCGTTGATAACTGCGTTCTCTAAATAATTACTAAATTCTGCCATTGTTTACTCCTAATGTTTTCTAGATAAAGTTATTGCCATTGGTGCTGATGGGAACTCACTGTCATCATCACTTGTTCTTAGTGCTTGTAAACCTCTTTCATACAATGCAGCCCATGTTTGGACTCTTTCATCGTTCATGAGATAAGGTTCTGCTTCTGCTAATGCACCATACAACAATAAATCTGGGCAATTAGCTAAAAATAGATTAGATGTATTTGTATTTGATAAGAAATCAGGTTTATAGTAATACACCATTCTAAGTGTATACACTGCGTCAGGTATAGGAGCAAATTGGAACTCACTACCTAGTAATGTATAAAATACCGGTTTACCTTTATCTGTAACTCTTGCGTTATTAAAAAAGTTTGATGTTGTTTGAAATGTTAATATACCTACTGGTGTAGAGTCGATGTGTATTTCTTTCATTGCGAGAAAGTCTGCAGGTAATGACACTGTTGAATCATCTGATGCAGTAGATGCAGTTGCAACTTTTAACATCTGTCTAATTCTTAACTCTCTACGCAATCTTTCTTCTGCAAGACGAATAAAGTCAGGTATCTGTGTCGTAAGGTCATTACGAGCAAGATAATCTGCTATCGTGCTTTTTAAATCAGAATAGTTACTAAATGCCATTATACTCTACCTTGTCGTGTCCTAAAGAATCTGTTATCTGGGTCGTTTAACCATGCTCTGAATTTCTTTTGATCTACTACATCGAAACCCTTCATGATTCCTTTTTTATTTAATGTGTCGATTACAGTCATTGGGATAGATGCAATCTTGTTTGATAGTACATCTTCCTTCCAACGACCATTTGTTGCGTTGTATTCTTTTTTGTTTTGTTCAATAATGTCTGTAACATCTTGTTCTGTTGCAATGACTATCTGTCCATCGTCTGTATTATATGCAGTTTGTGTTTTAAACTCATCTTTATTTAATAATTTTGCCATAACAATCCTAAAAAGGAGACCCTCCGAAGAGGGTCAATATCCTTATGTTAAGTCACCGATTAGACCATGTGCAGCTTCATTTTTAACTTCTAGTGTGTATTCAACTAAAAGTTGTGTTTTTTCACTGTCACCAGCTTTTGCCAATTCGTTAGTTTGGAATGGGCGTAAGTATGCAATAGCTGCATATTCTGGGTCTAATACAAATGCTACTTCACCTGAGTCTGCTTCTGCAGTCATGAATCTGTTAGGAACAACAGATAATGTACCGAAATCGCTTAGATAAATGTCAGCCGCACCTACAATAGTAGATTGTTTGTTTGCTGGAGCCATATATCTTTGTTCTGCGATACCTGCAAATGCAGAGAACTCTTGTTTCTTAGCAGGAGATAACATAACAACTGATGGGTTACCACCTGCTGTGTATGCTTCACGAACTACTTCTTTAAGTTGATCTTCATCAAATGCACGATTAGTACCGTCAACTTTTGCAGTAGTACCTAAAGAACCTGCAACACCAGATGTACCTAAAGATACGTTAGTGTTGATCCATGCTTGTAAACCACCTAAAGTTCTTGCAGTTGGTGAACCACCACCTGTACCTGCAGCTGCAACTTGGTTTGATAAAAGGATTTTTTCCATATCTCGTTTAAGTTCAGCAGATGCTTTGCTTAATTGATATGCTTTTTCAGATTTACGACCAGCCTTATCAACTGACTCTAAAGTGCCAGAGATTTGGATAGTTTTTTGTGAAATCTGAGTTCTGTTACCAACTCGTGTTGTTGGAGATAATGTTGCAGAAGTTGCGTCTGCGCCTTCAACAGCTGCGTTAGAACCGTTTGCGGCTGCTAAGCTATCTACTTGCCATTCATGCAGAACTGCAGTAGCTTTAGTTTTACCAACAGAAGACATAAATGGTGTGTCTGTTGGAGAGATGTTATAAATGACATCAGATAGATCTTCACGATCACCTGCTACGTCATATTGTTTATATGTTGCCATGATTATTCACTTCCTTATTAAATAAAGTTTTCAAAAAGAGCCGCGGCGTCTCTGACTTTGCCAGATTGCTTAAGCTTATTCATTTGTCGTTTGCGAACATCACGATTACCCTCTTTAATTTTAGTACCTGACTTAACCATCTTAGGTGCTTGTGCAACCTTTTTGGTTACTGACGGTTTAGATTTTTGAAGTTTATCGTATTGCATCGCTTTGTGTAGCATTAATACATGACGAGAATCGTATACGTTTGCTAATTCTTCATCTGAAAAACCTACACTCTTACCGTAGTTACGAATCTCACTTCGGAGTTGTTCGCCTTTGGTTGGGTCTGAAAACTCTGGTAGGACTTGTGAAAGTTTTTGCGCTTCCTCGTGAGCTCGTTGTTGAAGTTGTTGTTGATACTCCGCTTGTTGCTGTTGTGCAATGCGTTGTTGTTCAACACGAACTTTATCCAACTGTTCTTTTTTCTCAGTAAGTTCTGCGACTTTAACTGCATATCCTATTGGGTCGTTTTCCTTCATTGCGGCTAAATCTTCTGGTCTGTCTTGAGTTTGTATCAAGAACTGTTCCATTGCGTTTAACCGTTGAGCGTATTGATCCCTAACTTGTTTTGCCTCTAGTATCGCATTACGTTCTGCTTCTACAGCTTTGCGTTGCTCTGCGACTTCTTGAGTCTTTTTAGTATAGTCTGCACCAAGTTGATAACCTTGCATCAATTCATCGAGGGTCACTTCTTTCTCTTCGCCTGCAGCTTTTACTGTAAAGCGTTGAGTTTCTTCTTCGAGTTCCTCTTCTTCGACTTCGGTTTCTTCATCACCTTCATCTTGGAGTTCAGTATCTTCAGTTACAACTTCATCTTCATCTTCTGATACATCTTCTTCTACTGTTTCTTCAACTTCTTGATCAACAGTTTCTGGTTGCTCTGTAGAGTCCTCACCTGCTGATAAGATGCCTTCAAACGCAGTAGCTGCATCTCGTACAGTTAGTTCTCCACTTCCTTGTTCAGGAGTCATGGTTTCTTCACTCATTGTATTTCCTTAATGTTCCTCTTAGGTAGAGGTTACCATTATAGAAAAGTCTATAATATCTTCCATGCTTTATCTTTAATCTCGCTGTCTTTAGCGATAGATTCAAGATAGTTCATGATTTCGTCTAAGACTTGTAATCTCATGTAAAAGGTTTCTCTAGCATCTTTATCAGATGGTGTAGAGTATCTAATACCGTTGAGTTGGTTTTCTCTTAACTCGTTGATTATGTCTTGAAATTCTGGTGTTTCTAAAATGCCTTTTATTATGTCTTGTTTATTCATTTGCAGATTTTCCACTAGGTAGACCAAAGTCAAATCCTAGTAATCCATTTCCTTGTGTAAATCTATCTGTGCCATAACTACCTACATAAGTGTTTGCAGTTGGTGATGATAAAAATGATGTAACATTTGGTGTTTGTACTGGTTTAGGTTTTGGTGTCTGAGATAACACATATGCCATAGATGGGTCATATGAATATATGTCATTGTCACCTTTTGTTTTACTAAATCCTGTAACATCTACATCAACAGGTCTAAATGCTTGGTCACCTACTTCTAAAGTGCCTTCTGCACGATTAGAACCACCACCTTTACCTGCACCGTAGTATCCTCCGTAATATGAAGGACTAGATGTTATTGTGTATGGTTCATACATACGATTGTTACCATAGTAGTAATCAGTATCTCTAACTTGCTTTAAACCATCATATTGACTTGGAATTAATCCTAGAATAGCATCTCTATCCACTGCAGGTTGAGGAGCAACTACAATATTAGGTGCTTTTCTTTGCAATCCTAAGTCAATTAACATTACTGCATACCTCTTGTTGCAATATTATTGATCTTATCTAACGCTTCCATAATCATTTTAGTTTGATCTGTCTTCGTTTTCTTGTCATCATTGTCTGCATCAAGTCTAATCTTTAACTCTTTTAACGCAAGATCTGCAGTTTGTTGTACTTCTTTTTGTTGTAATTCTAATGCTTTACGTTCATTTTCTAACTGCATTGTTTCACGATCTAACTGTAGTTTCGCACTATCTGTTTGCGCTCTTAATTGTGCTTTTTCACGTTCAACTTGTGCAAGTGCTTGTGCAGCCTCTACTTGTGGGTTAGACTGTCCTGCCTGTGCTTGTTGTTGTGCTAACATTTGTGCTTGTTCTTCTGACACTTCCATTAAGAACTGACTGTCATCTTTGAATCCTGCCATTTGCACAAATTTTGCAAGAGTATCTCTGTATTGTTTAAGATTGACTAGAGGATTAGACAATCCATACTGGGTTATAATCTGCTCTTGTTTATCGAGGATCATCTGCATGGTTGCTAACTGTTCTTGCTTGGAGCCTGTTCCTAATCCAACATTAACAGAGATATTGTATTCATGTGACCATTCTCTTGGGTCAAATGGAATGTATTTATTGTTTACACGAACAATTCTTTCTTTTTGTTGGTACTTACATACAAGTTGTAAAATACCTTTAAATAGACTTGATACACCGGTGTCTGCAAAGATACGAGATATTAACTCTAACTTACCTTGAGATGCAGATTGCATTGCACTGATTGCAGTTGCAGTTACGTTTTGTAATATATCTGGATTTAAACCTTGTTGTGTGTCACTTACACCACTCCGTTTTGCTTGTATTTCATCTAAGTATTGCAACATTGGGAATGATTGAGCTGCATTACTTTGTACTGTCATTGGAACAATAGCATTTGGGTTCTTCATACGAACCACACCGCCTGCAGTTGACGTTAGTAAGTCATCTAAATTAACCTGACCTTCTACTGCGCCTACTCTGTAATTGTTTGTTAGATATAAATTGTCTAACATTTGACGTGTAATTGTAGACTTAATTAATTGTATATCCATTGCACGATCTGCAAGTGAATGACCATAAAATTTATGAGGAATAGGAATAGGACATAATGAATGGAATGGAACATAATCACATTCTTCGTTATGTAGTATTTCTGTACCTGCGTAACATACTCTTCTATGCTCTGCGATACCATCGCCATCGTAATCTGTCTTCAGATAACACTCATAATATTCAACTAATTGCATAGTCTCATCGTCTGAGTCCATATCAGAAGGTTGTTCACCTCTTGTATAACGTGCAATTCTTTCTGGAGAGAACTCTAATGCGTCACCTGTAGGTAGAGAATATACTGTGTCTTCATCATAACCCATTGCAATCAATTCACCACGAGTTACCATCTTACGATGTGCAACAAAAGGAGAATCTGCAATAGATCTTGCTCGTTTACTAATTAAGAATTCTTCCGGTGGTACATTTTCTACAACAACTTTACCACCATTTACAGTACGTTTTACTTTGATATCGTGTGCAGACATTGCAGGTGATATTTGCATACCTGTCATTGGATCAAACTGCGCTTCTTGAACAATTGTTGTGTCTTGTTCTACTACTTCTACTTCTGGGTCTTGCATAACCATCGCAAGTTCGTCATCATTAAGACCATAATACTTTTCTTTAGTTACATCTGTCTTGTCTTCCCAGTATGCTTTAACTACACCAACTTTTTGTAACAATGCGTCTTTAAACCAATCGTGCATGATCTCAAAACCATTGTTGTCTTTATTGAATATATGGTTTACATATAGTGTTGCTTGTTCTGCTTTCTCTTCGTCACCTTGATTTACTGCTTCGAATACAACAGAATCGTCAGATGTGGTAAATGGTCTAAGCAATTGAGGAAGCGCGCCGTCTACTACTTCTGCTACTTCTCTTGTAATAATTTGAGACTTGCCTTCTACCTCGTTACCGTAAGGTTCGCCTAGATAATATTCTAATGCCTTCTGTCTTTCGTCAGTCGTCTCAGTTTCTAAATAACCAATTGCGTCATCTATCTCTGAGTCTAGAATACTCTTTAATTTATTGTCATCTGCCATTTAAACTACCCATGAATTGTTTATTTGTAATGGTCTGTTCCATTCCTCAGTACCTTCATCTAACCCAACTGCAAGGTATCTGAAAGCATCTGATGCGTGAGAACACCAGTCATGTACAGGTTTATTGTAAAATACGTCACGTTTCTCATCGTATTCACGTCTATAGTTGCGTAGTGCATCTATACCCTGTCTTGTTTTTATATCGAACCAACAACGAGGTAATATTCTTCTTACTGACTGAATACCATCGTCTATACCTAGTTTAGGAACTACTGTAATTTGTAATCCTGATTCCATTAACATCTCTTTACGAGACTTACCTGTTCCTAACTCTCTTACCTCCACATCATGTGGTAGTAATTGTTCTGCAGTGTTATATCCTTTTCCTTGCAACCAACTTACATAGTAATCTAGACCAACACCATGATTCTCTTCAAAGTCAATTAACCTGATCTCTTTACCTACTGTCTGACATACCCAGATTGCAGTAGAATCTCCCATACCTAAATCCCATGCACAAAATGTCTTTGCAAGACCATCGTATGGTATATCTGTTATTCTGTTCTGTAACGTTAGTTCATTCATGATCTGACCATAATATGAACCTTCTACAGCTGCACTAAAGTTACACTCAAATTCTTGATTGTATTTATCAGAACCCATCTCATTGAATGCAGACTTTAATTCAGTTTCTGGTAAGACTCCTGTCTCTGATGCTTTAAACTCTAACAGTTTCCAGTTGTCTTCACCTTTTTCTGCACGATCTCTTAACGTCTTGAAGTGGTTTGCACCTTTAGGTGTACCAATAAACATACACCAACCTTGTCGATCTGCAAGTGCAGGTCTTAATACTTCACTAAACAACGATGGATTACAATCACCGATCTCATCAACTATGACACCATCGAGATATATACCACGAAGAGAGTCAATATTGTCAGCACCATACAAAGATATTCTTCGTCCATCTAGAAAGTCTACCCTGAGTTCTGCAACGTTTACTATTGCATCTAATGGTCTTGTGTATTCTTTTAAATAATCGAACGCAATACGTTTTGCTTGTGAATATGTTGGTGCAATGTATGCAAATCTAGGATTCTTCTTTTTGCATTTAGATGCACTATGTATTAACTGGTTAATTGCACTAACTGTCTTTCCAAACCTGCGATGAGCAACTACCACCGTAAAACGATGTTCTTTAATCGCCTTATGGATTAATTTTTGATGTTCTCTTGGTTTGTAACCAGTGTTTTTATCAACCTTCGTCATCAATTCCTGTAACTACATTAACAATTAATGGTTGTTCACTGTCTCCAGATAGTTTATTCTCTTGAACGACTTTACCTTCTACTCGATCTAAGACCATATCTATTGCTTTAGTGTCACCATCTTCTGCTTTTGCAACTAATGCTTCCATGATTCTTCTTGCACGTTTTGCATCATCTTGTGTGATTATACGCTTCAGAGTATCATTCAGTAACCTATTGTTTTTACTAGAATAATTATTTCCCTTGTTGACTTCTCGAGCCTTCTCTCTAGCGTTTTCTAATTGTTGTTTTTGTGCGTCTGTTCTGTCTGTCATATCGTAACTCCAAATGGGTCATTACTTTCCTTATTATATATTAAAACTCTCTAAATATACTAAACAATAATTTCTTTTGATCTGGTGATAATTGTTCGTAACTTACTCCGTAACCGGTATTACCTGACTGATAAGTTGCATCTACACCAGTTGGTGTTAATGATTGTTTCTCATATGGATTATTAAATGCGTTTGCAGATAAACCTAAGTTAAGACTTTCTCCGTATCCCATAGGTATACCAGTAGATATTCTACCACCATATTCTTGAAATGGATCTTGATCTAATGGTATATCATTAAAATTCAACACTTCTTTAGGTTGATTCATATTACGAACCATGTCTTGATATTGCATCGCTTGAGTATATTCTGGATTACCAAAAGATGTACCGCCTTTTCCTGCCTGATTAGCATAGTAACCAGAAAGTGCAAGTGTCATCTTTTCATCATCACTCATTAGTGCTTGTTGTAATAATTCCTCAAGAGTTGCCATTTCGTTCTCGTTTAAGTTGTTCCATTCGTTCTAGTCTAGCTTCTCTAGACATATATAACCATTGTGCTAGATCCTCGAAATCTCTATGACATGATATACATCTGTTATCTTTCATACGACATATACCGTTACAAGGACTATCGTCTACCATTTAACTTTATTTGCCCAGACTGTCATTCATACACAATCACTTACGTTTTTTAGTAGATCTCTGAGGTTTGGCAGTTTTTGCGGCTTGTTTGAATTGTTTTGCAGTTGGTGCGCCTTTTGCTCCTGCAGTACGCATACGCTCTCCAGATCCAGCCTTAATACGTTTTCTTTTAGCGTGAATGTTTGCATACAATCCCTTTGCCATAATTATTTACCTTTTTTTCCGTAACCTTTACGACCTTTTTTACCTTTGCAACCTGCCATAATTAATCCTTTTAAAAGAAAAAACCCACCGAAGTGGGTCTTTCTGGAGACTGACGAGGAGATTGAGAAGAGAGAGAGATCCTCGTCATGGAATCTATATGCTGAGTTCTCCTACCAAGACTAAATTATACAGGAAAAACGATTTTAAGTCAATCACAAATCTAATCTACGTCCTACAATGGTTAATAAATTATCTATTGCAAGTTGTAGTTTTAATTCATAATACATAGGTTTCTTTGTTCCTAACCATCTTGCCCATATTGCTTTACGTTGTTCATTGTCTAGTGAGTCTACTACTGCGCTTATTGTTCTTACTATTTCGTTATCTGCTTCCTCTATCATATCATCAAATGATGTAGATGATGAGTTATTTATACCTATACTTCGTGATGGAAACCCAAGTTTGTGGTTATCGTGTTTCATATATCGTTTCCACATATCCATGTAGTCCATTAATAATTCGTATTGCATTTACATATCCTGAAATGTTGAATACAATTTACGACAAATCTTCTATCTTGACTTGCCATCTGTTTCCCTCTTTATAAAATCCCCATAATTCTATTCTCATACCTGACTCACGAACAACACCAACATTTTCATGCTCTGTTATCTTTTTGCGCCTTGAAGACATATTACTTTTAGATGTTACTTGTACTAATAATACTTCGTCTCGTTTGATTGCAATAAAGTCTGCAAAGCCAAACCCGTCGTGTTTTCTTTTAGAGAACGGACACCATCGTTCCATTAGTTCTATTGTATAACCTAATTCAGTCAGTCTTTTTCTTGTCTGTTGATTTAGATTTGTCTTCATTCTTTTTAAATATCCTGTCCCAGTTCTCTTCGAACCTCTTAGGATCAGGAATTGGCCTTGGTGCTGATCCTTTTCCCATATTCTTCCTTAGTTATCTTGATAATATCATAGTTATCGTTACTATCTGGAATGATTATACCTTCTTTTCTTTTTAGTTTGTTGTTTTTAAATGGGGTGTAATCTACATGATGATGCCACCTACCAAACTTGTATACAACACTTGCAACGTCTGGGTGCATATCTTCTAACATTTGAGACTTGTTTTTTGTACCTTCGTTTGCATAAAATTCTTCAGTGTTACCACCTTTTAATTGTTGTGTACCCATCTTCCCTTGTAATAAGAAATTAAACTGTACTGTACACAAACCATCTTTCAACATTCTTAATGATAGATCAGTGTCCTCATTATATCTACCTCTCCATCTATAAGGCATATCATTTCTAATTAACAGACAACTGTAGATTCTTGTGTTCATCATAATTGGTGGTCTACCCTCTGCAGGAGGACAAAAAGTTGTGTAGTTAGGCCCTGCTTGTGCAATGTTTTCATATCGTAATACAAAATCTTCACACGCATAAAACAATGTTCCGTCTTTTACAGGAGATCTAACGTTCTTATTAAATCTATAGAAGTGTCCTATGTTATCGTCCATGACCCAATGCCAGTCATGACCCTCTCCTATAGAATGATCCCATGCAAAGTTTCTTGCAGCTCCTGGCCCTACTCGACCATCTTTGTCGTCCCAAAATGTATCGTATTCTTGTTTATATTTTTCAGGTAATACCAGTAAACGTTCTTCCCCTACAAGTTTTGCATAATCATCAAACTCTGGTTCTTCCACGACTACACGAAATGGGACATTCATTTCCATTAATGCACGACTTGTTGGATTGTTTTCGTATCTACCTTTACTAACAATGTAGATTGGAAATCTAGGATTCTTAGGATTAGTTGAGATATATACATGATCACTAGGTTGTTCTCTTAGTGGATACCATGCTTGTTTAAACTTCTTGTCTTGTGTCCCATTAAGAAACACTTCTCCGTTATATAGTTTAGATCTTATTTCATCTTTACACTTTAAAAAATCTTGTTCATTTCTAAACTTTAATGTAATAGAATATTCAGGGCCTTCTTGAAATACATTATCATATTCCAACATACCTTCCCATTCATATGCTTGATTTGTTAAGTAAGTTTGAGTTTTAGTTAAACTAGAATCAAACTGTTCATTACCTCCGAACAGATCTAAATTCTCAACTTTGTTAATGTTACCTTCGTTTTTAAAATAATTATCGCTCATAATTTACCTCTCTCCTTACAAAATTATCAGGCAATACAATGTAATCTTCATGCAAACATACAGTGTATGGTGCATCTTTATAATACTCTTCTACATACAAATTAGCAACTGCACAACTTTCAAAGTTACCGATATATTTTGGTTCTTCCATTGTTAAATAAACAATCAAACAAAATTCAAACATCACAACCTCTCTTTCAACCAATCTAAAAGTTCTAGTTCTGTTCCATATTTTTCTTCAAATGCTTTTTTTCCGGCATGAAATGCAACACCATAACCGCCAGTCTGATGGTGTGAAGGGCAAAGTGGCAAACAATTTTCCGTACTGTTCCGTTGCCCGATTCCCATACCTGCTCGTATATGATGAATAGCTGGTTGAGTATATACACCATGAACTTTTCTACAAGCAACACAACCAAATTCAACAAGTTTTTCAAGATATTCCTTTTCAGACTTTTTCAAGTTTAATTCCTAACGATTTAGACCAGTTAATAATTTTGTCAATGTAATCGTTAAACTCTTTCTTGGTTAAACTTGCAGTAGACATTAACTCACCTTCTTCATCAACCAACCATCTGGATCTACATAAATCATGTAACTCCTCAGGTGAATAGCCTGTAGTATCAGAAAGTCCTTTATAAATTACTCCCCATAACAAACTGTTCTGATCATGACTTCTTGCAAAATCTTTGTCCATAATAATCATGTCATAGACTCCCTCATCTAAAGATGTAACCATTGTAAGTGCAACTTGTAAGTAGTCACTTTTATCTGTTACATGAAGTGTTTTTTTTAGTTTCACTTTGCACCTCCATATTTATACCATTCTTAACAAACTTTATTACAACACCATTTTTATCTTTAATGCGATATGTGTCTGCATTAAATTCTTTTACTAATTTTTGCACTACATCATTTATACTCATCTCGTCTCCTTATAAGTTAAAGATTTTTCATTAAACCATAATGGTAGTCTACCTTCCCAAGTATAGTTTCTTTGTTTTTGAACATACAAATAAGCGTTTGGTAAATCTTTTGCGTCCTCATCTCCTTCCTCTATTCTTTCGCTTACACTTCGATCTCTAAAGCATAAAACTATATTGTCACTCAAATTTCTTATGTGACTTGATCCCATAATGTTTGTTGCATCTGGAGTTTGATGTTCATCTGACATTTTTCTTGTATGACAAACTAAAAATACATGAATGTCTAAATCTCTGCAATATGATGCAAGTCGATCAATAAAAACTTTTTGCTGTTCGTAATTATCTTCAGCCACGTCAGAAATTTTCATGAGGCTATCAATTACGAAAACATCAACATCAAGTACAAGCTTTCCATAAGCTAACATTGCGAACATATCTTGAGAATTGGTCACTCCTTGTTGGTCATATATGTATAATTTGTCTTGATAATATTGACAAAACTCTTCTAGATATTTTTCAGTTGGATTTGGATCACCTAATCTTTGCTGAATCATGCGTGAAAGAGTAAGTACCGGTTTCATCTCCATACTTGCTATAAGAACTTTAGTCATGTGCATTAAGTACAAACTTATTTGAGATAACATCATGCTTTTACCATGACCGGATACTCCAGTAAAAACTGTAAGCTCTCCTTTTCTAATACCAAAATTACTTTCAAGTTTAGACCAAGGCAAAGAATAACCAGCACCTCTATCTTCCTTATAATACTTTTTTAGTTGTTCGAGATACCCATCTGTAGATTTTACTTTGTAGTCAGTGACAATATAATCTCCAGTTGCTTCATCAATTTGATCTTTAGTAACAACTATACGCTCCATCATCTGTTCAACATTCATCTCCCCAACATTCATAACGTTTTACCTCTATAGTTATCAATGCGAATCACATCGTCCTCCCATCTCTTTTGATTTATTATAACTTCAGGGCCTGGATTATATCCCTCTTTCCATTCTTTTGTCAGGTTCATTTTCTTAATCCATTTTATTATGAGATCTGCTTTCTCATCTAGATTATGAGTCTCCCACTTTTCCTGACAAACTACTTTTTTAGTTCTTCTGTTAGGCAATAAAGATTTCCAAAAATCATCAAATCTCTTTGACGAACCTCTTTTCTTATTCTTTTCTTTTTCTTCTTCTGGTATATACACTGTATATACACCTTGTTCTATCCAGTGAGATAAGTCTTTTAACGCATTACTAATCTCATCTTCTGATCTCCTTAATCTAAATGTAATTGTTTTCATTGGTGGCAAATTACCTTCAAACTGACTAGCAAGACATAACAGTTCTATATAAATTGCTTTGTTAGAATCAGTTAAATCAAACCATTCAGGATCATTTAATATATCACCTCCATAAAGTTTTAACCATGTCATTTGTTTTTTGTATTTACTGTGCATACGCTTATAGTGTTGAAATTTATCCCAGTTTCTAATTCTCAAAATAAACACTCCCCAACTTCCTCAATCCAATCATGAGATACCTTTAATATTTTAAATTCAGGTCTTAGTCGAGTATATTCTTTTGCAAGTTTTATGTTAGTGAATTGACGAATAGGAACACCATCATCATCTATCACAATATACTCATACCATTTCATAGACCTACCAGTTCATTAATTTATAAAATACAGACTTACTAACTTTCTTACCATCACTCCAGTATTCTTTATCACCAGAATTTTTTTTAAGTAACTCGATCTGTTGTTGACGAACTTTAGGAATCTGTCCAGTCTTTTTCCAATACTGAACTGCAGGTTGGGAGACACCTAGAGTCTCTCCCATTTCCCTCGCACTATTATTAAATAATTTTATTGCGTCTTTAAACTTCATTCTTTTTCTCCTGAGTTGACAATGTGTCCATATTATACGATCTTAATTTAAAGTCAATAACTATTTATTAAAATATTTATAAAAAAATTTAATAATGGGGTTGCAATTAATTTTTATGTGTAGTAATATATCTGTGTAGGTTAAATAAATAAGGAGAAGAGTTATGAGAATCAAAGGCGCAATGACAGTGCTAAAACAAGAAATGGACATGATGGGTATGGATATGTATGAACTATCTAAATTCATCGACAACAACCCATTAGCAGTTCCTAAGAAAACCTTAGAAGCATATAAAGAATGGAAGATCCACAAGGAGGTTTACTATGGCAACTAAACTAACATACGATAGTTGGTTGACTGATTATGACGGGTGGTTAGAGAAACAACCACCTGCAGTATTCGACATTAAATATGATGACGAAGAAAAAATTTACATGGTCTTTGAAAATGGTCTATACTTAGAATCGTTTGATACAGAAGATCACGCAGAAACATATATTAAATACTTACAAGGAGAATAGGTATGGAAGAGTTTAATCATTGGAGAGAACGTCACGATTATCAAAAAGAAATGAAACGCAAAGACCGTCAAGATCTAATTGTGTACGGTGTATGTATTATTGGATTGGGGGTCTTAGTATGGATAAGTTTATAGAAATATTACAGGAATGGAGTCAAGAATTCCAAGATGATAATGATGCAGCTCTTGCAAAATTACAAGAAGAAGAACAACAGGAGAAGTCTAATGACTAAACTAAAATCAGTAAATATTAAAGGTAAAGAGTACGTTGAGGTTAATGAACGTATTAGATTCTTTAGAGAAAACTATAAAGATGCGTCTATTCTTACAGAGATGTTATCTAATGAAATGGGTACTTGTGTCTTTAGAGCGCAGATCGTAGTAAACAATCAAATTGTTGCAGTAGGTCATGCGTATGAGAAAGAAGGTTCTACATTCATCAACAAGACTTCTTATATCGAGAACTGTGAGACAAGCGCAATTGGTCGTGCGCTTGGTAACTTTGGAATTGGTATAGATACATCTGTTGCATCTGCAGAAGAAGTTGGTAATGCAATTGCACAACAAGAAGTTAAGATAGAACCGTTATCTAAAGAGAAAGAAAAAGAACTTAAAGATGGTATGGTAAAAGCACATCAAGAAGGTAACCTTAAAGAATTCTTCTTTAGAATGAACCCATCTGAAAAAGAACATTTACGAGATTTTGCAAATGAACTCAGAACATCTTAAAGATAATAGACGACATAATATCATCACTGCATCTAGAGCATGGGGTGCGATATATGAGCGTAAAAAGTTATGGAGGCAACTTACATTTAGAGAACCTCCATTTGAGGGAAATCAGATGACAGCGTATGGTTCTGCAAATGAACATATCGCTCTCTCTCGTTTCGAGTTAGAACAATCAGAAATATGTGAATCAGGTAATAAGTTAGTCGTACATGATAGTTTACCTTTTGGTGCATCACCAGATGCGTATCTTAGAGGTCTTCCTGTAGAGATTAAATGCCCGTTCACACAACAGATTTATGATGGTATACCAGAACGATATTGGTTTCAGATGCAACTTCAAATGTGCTGTACGAAAACTGACGCTTGTTATTTCTTCGTATGGACACCGAATGAAACACATACTGAACTGGTCAACTATGATAAAGACTTTATCGATTGGTACACTCCATATGCTTTAGAGTTTATGGAATGTTTGCAACAAGATAAAGAACCTAAACGATGGTCTAGAAAACCAAAATACATTAAGGAGAAATAAGTATGAAAGAAGTAAATCAAGTCTTAAAGACCAATGATTATTCTATGTTTAAACATATGAATGGTAATAGAAATATAAACAAACTGCATTTAAAAAGACTTACTGAGTCTATGTCAGAAAAATATATAGAAGTTCCAATCATAGTAAATAGCAATAATCAAATTATTGACGGACAGCATCGGTTTGAAGCTGCAAAAGAATTAAAAAAAGATGTGTATTATATTAAAGTTAGAAATCTTAACCTTGATGATGTGCATAGATTAAACACTAATTCTAAAAACTGGACTGCAGAAGAGTATATGCAAGGTTATTGCGAATTAGGTCTTGAGGACTATATTAAGTATCGTGACTTTAAGCGTAAATACGGTTTTGGTCATAATGAAACAAATGCTATTTTAACTAACAGATCTAGAATGTCTGGATCAAAAAACACCGATTTTAATGATGGTGTATTTAAGATTTTAGATTATGATTTAGCTGTTAAAAACGCAGAAAAAATTTGCATGGTTAGAGAATACTACGAAGGTTATAAGCGTAGATATTTTGTATATGCAATGTTGGAATTATTTGAAAACCCAGACTATAGTCATGTTGAGTTTTTAAATAAACTGTCATTCCAGTCGGTCAAACTTCAGGATTGCACAGATGTTAAAGGTTATCTTATATTGATTGAAGATATTTATAACTTCAAAAGAAGTAAGAATAATAAAGTTAGATTTTTTTAAGGAGAAATGTATGGCTAGAGTAGGCATAAGTGTAAGAATAGATGTAACAAAGATTGATAAAGAAAGATTCTATAAAGGTGAAAAAGGTACATACATGGATCTAACCACTTTTATTGATCTAGACAATAAAGACCAATATGAGAATAATGGGTTTATTAGTCAATCAGTATCAAAAGAAGAGCAAGCTCAAGGTGTTCAAACACCTATTCTTGGTAACGTAAGAGTCTTTTATCAAGACGGTGCGAAACAAACACCTAAACAAGAAACGTTTCCTTCTGACTCATTAAATGAACTAGAAGATGATCCTTTCTAAAGTTATTAGGTTTGTTCATAGAGATAATCTTAAATATTTGCCTAAAAGTGGTAGAGTTACAGGCAATGCAACTCCAGATAAAATACGCAAAAAGAATATGGTTAGTGTCGAGTTAGATTTTAACTGGGTAAGAAAAAACTCTAAAATATATGATAGGTTAATGGGGAGATAATTATTTCCCCTTTAATCACAATCAGTCAAGACCTTATTAATGAAGCGCATAATTATGCTTTTTTATCTAGGTCTCATACGTCTAATAGACATGACTTTCATAATGGTAGTTTGAATGATAAACAACAAAAAATGTTTGAAGGCAAACTAGGTGAGAAGGTTTTTAAACAATGGTTATTAGATCATGATATATCTTATAAAGAAGACGACACTCATTATACGCAACCAGATCAATATGATTTTATAATTAAAGGTATTACTATTGATGTAAAAACCAGAACTCAGAAGTTTCATACTAGGACTTTGGAGATGGTAGAACAGTACAATAAAAATCCAAAAGATGTTTATATATCTGTCAGGCTATATCCGGAGACTAAGAATGGAAATATTCTAGGTTGGATTACAAAAGAAAAGATACTTAAAATTAATAGAGTTGAGAATCTAGGTTACTTAAACAACTATGTGATTATGGATAATGAATTAACAGATATAACAAAATTACTAGGCGCCTTTAAATGACGCCTAATAAACAACAATTACTTGTTGCAAACGTACATGGTTACTTCGAAACCAAAACGCATTTCAGTTGCACTAGGTGTTGTCCACATAATAAATCCCCTTTCAATAAGATTTGTAATACAGGTATTACAAGTATAATTATACTCCTGATGTTACAATTCATTAACAATGGAGAATTAGTTTATGGTAAGTAAAATCTTGAGTTATTTAGTCTTTACAATTATGATATTCTTAATTGTTGGTATATTATTTCAATATTATGTATCACAACCTAAAGAACCAAATAGGTTAATGTGTCATAAAAACAGGTTACTTGCACTAGTTGATGAAGAAGGAACTGTGTATACTAGAATAAAAAACATAACCTGTGAGTATAGTAACGGTATGTTAATTATAGAGGAGCAATAATGCAAGTTATAAAAGATATGATAAATCCTGATCATTACAAAGTAGGTGGTATTGAAACAATAGATGTCATTAAAGCAAAATTAGGTGATAACTATAAGCATTATGTTAAAGGAAACCTAATGAAGTATTCAGAAAGACTGGGTAATAAAGATGACTGGTCACAAGAACTGCGTAAGATTGCATGGTATGCGTTAGATCTTGCAGACGAATTAGATAAAAAGAAATCATCTCCAGTCACTCCTGACGAATGGATTGATGATCCATTGCATGACGAAGATTAAACTAGGTAATCAGGTTTGCCATAAATGTAAAAAACCTGCAAATACATTCCATGTTGTTTGGTGGTGTGGACGAGACTTTTTAGGAAATGGAATTTGTAAGAATGATAACAAGAAAACTAATAATTGACGGAGACCATTATGACGTGGTATTCTATAATCAAGATGACGGAACTTGTAGGGTAGAAGTTAGTCATACTTGGAAAGGCAAACACTACAAGATGTTTCCTAATAATGTCATTAACTTTGAGGAGAGTAATAATGAGTAAGTTAGATGCAGTGATTCTAAGTATTATGTTTAGTTTATTTTTAAGTTTTCAAGTAACTGCGAAAACTGTAATCACACCAGACGGTACTATTATTGTTTGTACTACAGATAAGAATGGTATAACAGTCTGCATATAATAAACAGACTATATAAGTAAACTAGGACGAGGATCGATCCTTCCAAATAAGTGTCAACCATTCTTTTAATACTTTGACTCGTTCTTCGTCTCTTAGTTTGTTTAACCATTCTCGTCTCTTTTCTAAAGGTTTCTTACTGAGGTTTAACGCCTCGCAATATAACATATAGTCTTTAGAATAATTATCTGTTTCTACTCCGTTAGGGAGGGTTATCTTTTGTTTACTCATCTACTTCTAAATATATACTGTCTACGATCATTTCCACTGTTGATACGTCACCATTATGTGAGATAGTTATTATAAGAACGTCCTCGCCATAAACCACCTGCACGTCTTCGATATATGCGCCTTCCATATGTTTCGCTATCTTCTGAATGTCCATGATTAATGAAACTCCGTATCTTGTGGTAATCCGAGATAAATCATTAAGTCACCTGTAATAACAAATGACTCTTTATTTCTAAATGTTATTTTAATAAGATCAGCATTTGCGTCAGACATATACTCTATATCTTCTACAGTTTCGCCTTTAAAGGTTTCGAGTAATTCTACGTTATCTTCTTGTTCCATCTACCGTCCTTGTTAAGTACCATAGGCATAAGTTTTGGTTGACCATCAATAATCATTCCACAACCTACAATGAATCTTGATTTAAAGTTTTTTGCGTAATCAAACGCCATTGATTTTTGATTTATTAAACAACCAACCTGCATACCAAAGCATAAACGGTCTGGATTAGAATAGTATCCAATACTAAATTTTGTATGATAGTGGCCTTGCACTGTACTCATGCCATACTGTTGTGCGACCTTGAGTACGTCAGCAGACATACCATGCGTAAAGAAACAACGTTGTCCATCAGACAATGTTATAGTTAAATCATCAACCCATTTCCAACCTTTACCTACACCTAGAAACTCGTTATATGTTTTTAGATAGTCTTTAGGTAATCCAAACTTTAATGCACGTCTATACACTAAAGATGAATGGTTAGAATGAACCAATGTCATTTTAGGAAATATCTTTTCTAACTGCTTTACATATACCCTTGCGTCTCTTAACTCATCTCCTGCAGACATAAGATCCGGATTATGTTCGTGCATCGAGATTGCGTGGTGGTCAAGCTCATCACCGATATTAACAACCAAATCTGGCTGATACTTATCTTTTAGCGCCTGTAGAAATTCTAGTGCGTCTTGGTGATGGTAGGGTATGTGTAGATCAGATATTACTAATACTGATTTATTCATAATTACTCGTAGGGTCGTGTTCCCTCTTTGTCAATAATAAGTTTTTGATTGCGTGGGTTATCTGGGTGAAAAGATAAATGAACCCATCTGTCATATTCTAGTATAACTTGGTCATAGTTTACGTTTGCCATAATGATAGCATCGCACACACTATGGGGATTCCCAAAACTAGGGCAGATAAAGTCAACCGCCAGACCCTTTGTGTGGCTAGAAGTTCGCTTGCTTCCCAAATGATCATTGAGAGCATAACAACGGAAACCACTACTAATAAGCATAGGATACCCAAGTATATCTCGTACATATTCTAATTCTCCTGCTAAGAAAGTTAAGTTGTCTATTACTTCTACTGTAGGAGTATTATCTATACCAAGCCTTGTAGCGGTATCTGAGTGTGTTAGCTCTTCTAAACTGAAATGTGGCGATAATCTCATTTAGAATCTACTTTCTTAACCTTGTCAAATGATCGCATACCACCAATACCTAACATAGATATAATTAAAGGCATCATTACAGACATATCTGCTTGTGGAACATGAACACCAAAACCTGCACATATAGGACTTATGAGATAGTTAATTGCAAGAGACAGTCCACCGACCCAACCAATTAATGGTCTCCATGATGCTTGAAACCAGTTACCTTTTGCATCTTGTTTTAGAATTTCTAATTGACCTTTTGCAATCTCATGCGCTTGTTTCTCTGCAAGTGTAGCAACTTCATGTGCTAACTTATTCTTTTGGTCTTTGTCTTCTACAAACTTTCCAACTATTTCTGTTACTGCAGGTAATAAAGCTGCTAACATAAAAACTCCTTATATATGAATATTATAACTCTTTTTCGTCAAATCCAAAGTGTTTTGCAATACTTTTAACTAACGTGTCAAACTTACGATTATGCAGTTCATACTCGTCACCATCTAGATACATTTTAAGGTGACACATCTCGTGTGCCATTGTTCTGCAAACAGTATCGAAATGAGAATGTCGTGCTTTAGAAATGCAAATGCAATGAGGATCAGGAGTATAAGTTCCCATGATTTCTTTGTCATTATTGACTTCAAAATCTATATCCTTAGATGGAGGTAAATCCCACTCTTTGAATGGTTGTAGTTGTAATAAACATTCGTATATAACTCGTATATTCTCTTCTGTTATTTTCATCTACGATCTAACGGATTCGTTGTTGCACGTTTAATGACATCTAACTTATCCTCTACAGATTTAATCATTGTCTCTACCTCTGACTTAATTGCTTCTGTTGTTGCTTTAAGCTCTCTTTGCGTTGATTGACTAATTGCGCTACTTTCTTTAGCAAGAACATACGCATCAGAAACCTTTTCTTGTAACCTAACATTGGTATTGAGTCCTTCCAACTGTCTTTCTTTAATACTCTCGACAGTCAATTGTAATGTATGAATATCGTCCTCAATAACTTTGAACTTACCGGTTGCTTCTATTGTCTTATTCATCTTCTCAATAAATACTACTCCTGCGTATCCGCTCCCAAGTATTATCGGAAATAGAAAAATAATAATCTTCGAGATCGTTCCTTTTGAGAAGGTCAAGTTGAAACTCTCTGGTATCTGCATTTATTGGGAACTCCTGTATAATGGTAAATAGATCTTCTAATGGAGGTTGGTAAAACTCCATCGGTTTATTTAATATCTCAAGTGAAAGGACTAATCCAAATCCATGAACAATCTCTTTGCGATTATCAACGATATTGTCTACATTATCTTTAGACTGTTCTTTGTCCCCATCTTGTTTGTTTTCTTTTACTTCTTTGGTGCTATTAGTCTCATTGCTAGTGCTGGTCTCGACTTCATCACTAAGTTCGTTGAATTCTTCTTGGACGATTGATTCAACATTTGGTTGACTAGGGTTAATCGTCTCCTGTACATCTATTTGTGGTGCAATTGCAGTATCTATTTGAATGGGAGAGACAGGGTTTACAGGCGATATGATTGATACTGGACTGACTGGATCGCTTACGTCTTGTGTGCAAGTAGACTCTATTTGCACCCAATCTTGCCATTGTTGAGTTCCGTAAGGATCTGGACATAACGCTAGTCTTTGCTCTGTAATCGAACCACTATAACCTTGAGGACACTCCAAAGTCCTAGACACAGATGTTTCAACGCAGCTATGGGGATTAGGAGTACAGTTGTTAGAATTGAGCGTCCAATCAGTCCAAGACGCTTGTTTGCAAATGAAAGATCTACTGTATTGAAGTCCTCCACTATAATTTGGGGGACAAGCTTCTGTTTTATATTCGATAGTATCCACACACAAAGGTTCTTGATACTGTGTGCAATACGGATCATTAGGTCTGTGCCATTCACAATAATGGTTCTCAAGAGCCACGCTAACCTCGATGCCGTCGCATACCATACTGTTTTCAAGATACCAACCATCTTCTGTTTGATCATAGTAACAACTCCACGCATATATATTACTCCATTGGATAAGTGACAGTAGGAGGAGTCCAATCTTTGCCATATAACCTCACGAACACTTCTGGTTTAATTTCGTACCATGCTCTCATAGCTGCATCACCTATTGCGCCATTAATAGGGCATGCTGATCCTGCTTGTAACATAGCTTCAAAAACACGTTCATCTTGGCATAATACCCCAACTGCAGCTACTTTTAAGCCTAGGTCGTTCATGACCTTAGCCAACTTAATGCGTTCACAGTTCTCATCGGTCACTGTTGCTCCACCAGATATTGATATAACTCCTGTATTTGCGCCACCACTAACAGCGGATTTACACATATCAGAACTGAAAGAACTAATAGAAGGCGCCATAGCACTTGGTACAGGCATTCCTGAATAGCTAATAGAAGTGTCTGCAGAAAACGCATTATGAACCCAAATTAAACATATAAATAAAAAACATACAATAACTGTAGTTAATCTATCCATATCAACCCATTTTAAGAGCAATATGAATTAAAATGAAAAGAATACCACCTGTC